>OGIL01000962.1_pt1 | contig 16137 bp, 16 predicted proteins | sample 1571751 | NCBI WGS metagenome assembly OGIL01 (sample SAMEA2581964, study PRJEB24529) | metagenome | biome: Human gut stool | place: China | collected 2011 | reverse complement strand
TCAAAAGTCCATAGTATCTGAATTGTATTGAACCACGATATTAAAAGAAAGGAAACGTGTGATAATTAACTTCCTAATTATCATACAAGATTAATATGAAAGAAACAGTGAATATAAAAATAAATCAGTTACCGTCTAAGACATGGCACTGGCTGAAATTAAATGAAACGAATTTTGCATGGACCGATGAAGCACAGGACTGTACAATTGTAAAAAAAGAAAGCGCAGAAAACGAAGCATTATCGGGCGGTAAAGAAACAGCAGAAGCATTGGCGGACATTAAAGCTTTCGAAGCGGTGGAAACCGGAGCGGGACGTCAGGCAGACTGCGTGTTTAAGGCAGTGGCGCCGGAAAGAATAACGGCGGCAGCAGGCAGAGAACGGACAAATCCTGTGGTATATGAAATCAGCGGCACAGATACGGCATCTGCCGGTATGTTAGACATTTATGCAGAGGAAAACAGCCGGATTACGGTTGTGGAGCGTTTTAGAAAAAAGAGTCCGGAAGAAAAGAATCTGGCATTCCGTACACGCATGATTGCGGCAAAAAACAGCAAAATCCGTCTGGTACAGGTCATAGCCCTCGGCGAGGAGCAGACCCTTTTATCCGATACAGGCTGTGTCTGCGATGAAAATGCGCAGGTCGAGCTGTTGCAGTTATTTATCGGCAAGGGTCATGTATACAACGGTGTGCGTACAGATTTAAAGGGCGAGCGTGCGGATTTTCAGGCGCAGACAGGCTACCTTGTGCAGAATACCCAGCTTTTGGATATGAATTATATTGTAAATCACATCGGCAAGAAGACAACCAGCAATGTGACGGCAGATGGCACGTTAAAAGATGCCGCACACAAAGTATTCCGCGGTTCGATTGATTTTAAACGCGGCGCTTCCGGTGCAAAGGGAACGGAAAGTGAACAGGTGCTGCTTCTGGGCGATGATGTCATCAATCAGACCATTCCGCTGATTCTTTGTGCAGAGGAAGATGTAGAAGGCAATCACGGTGCGGCAATCGGCGAACTTGATGAAGAAACGCTGTTATATTTTGCGGCAAGGGGCATTGATAAAAAACATGCCGAAGACATTATGACACGGGCAAAGCTTGAACTTTTAACCCATAAGATTGACGATGAAGAAACAAAGAAATTTGCGGCAGAGCAGTTAAGTGAGGTATTGGCAGATGACAGTTTATGATTACAGACAGGATTTTCCGCTGTTACGAGAAAATAAAACGGTTTATATTGATAATGCGGCAACGGCACAGCGGCCGGACTGCGTACTGGAAGCGGAAAAGCATTTTTATGAAACGGCAAATGCCAATCCCCTGCGCGGATTTTATCCGTTGAGCCTTGCGGCGACCGAGCAGTACGAAGAAGCAAGAAAGACCGTGCAGAAATTTATTCATGCGAAATCTTCCAAAGAGATTATTTTTACAAGAAATACGACAGAAAGCTTAAATCTGGTGGCATACAGCTACGGTCTTTCTAACCTGTGTGAGGGAGATGAAATTGTGGTTAGTATTATGGAACACCACAGCAACCTGCTTCCGTGGCAGATGGTGGCAAGACAGACCGGCGCAGTATTAAAATTTCTGGAATGTACACAGGAAGGAACGCTTCCTGACGAGGTGCTTGAAGCTGCGATTACGGAAAAGACAAAGCTTGTGGCAGTTGCACAGGTATCCAATGTCTTAGGCTGTGTCAATCCGGTTGAAAAAATCGTAAAACTGGCGCATGAAAAAGGTGCGGTTGTGGTTGTCGATGCCGCACAGAGTGCACCACACATGCCGGTGGACGTAACGGCACTGGATGTCGATTTTCTCGCATTTTCGGGTCACAAACTCATGGGACCGATGGGAATCGGCGTTTTATACGGAAAGGAAGAACTGTTAGAGAAAATGCCGCCATTTTTAACAGGCGGAGAGATGATTTCTTCCGTGACAAGAGAAGGCGCCACGTATGCTAAACTGCCGCACAAATTTGAAGCGGGTACGGTCAATGCGGCAGGGGCTGCCGGACTTGCGGCGGCAATCCGCTATGTTGAAAAAATCGGATTTGATACCATTATGGCAAAGGAAGAAGCGCTTACTAAGCGCGAAATGGAGGGATTAAAGAAAGTGCCGCATCTGCATATTTTAGGCGATGAAGCTCCTGAAAATCATACGGGAATAGTTGCATTTACAATAGAAGGCGTACACCCGCATGATGTCAGCGAAATCCTTTCATCAGACGGAATTGATGTGCGTGCGGGACATCACTGCGCACAGCCGCTTTTAGAGTATCTGGGGGTACACAACGCAACGCGCGCAAGCTTTATGTTTTATAATACGCCGGAGGAAGTGGATGCATTTGTAGAAAGCACGGCGCAAATCAGAAGGAGAATGGGATATGGAGAATAGAAGCTTTTATAATGAAATTCTGACGGAACACAATATGCGCCCGGAATTTAAACATGACCTGCCGGATGCCAATATTGTTCTGGAAGGGGTTAATCCGAACTGCGGCGATGATATCTGGCTGAAATTAAAAGTAGAAAACGGTATCATTAAAGACGGCGCATTTGTCGGGGACGGTTGTGCCATTTCACAGGCATCGGCAGACATTATGCTTGGCATGATTATCGGAAAGTCTAAAGAAGAGGCATTGCGCCTCGGAAAGCTGTTTTTACGCATGATTCAGGGCGAAGCAGATGACGAAGAAATCGAACAGCTTGAAGAAGCTTCGGCGCTAAAAGATATTGCTCATATGCCTGCCCGTGTAAAATGTGCCGTTCTTGGCTGGCATACGCTGGAAGAAGCGTTAAAAAAACTTTGACCAATTTGTATATCTGTGTTATGTTAAAAGAGAAACAGAGGACAGATTACAAAAGGGGGCATATTTTTTATGACTAAAATGCTGAAAAGCATCATTGCCGGTGCGGCAGTTCTGATTGGTGCATGTTTTATCGGACAGACCCAGCCGGTGCAGGCAGCAGACGATTATGCACTGCGTTTAGCAGATGATAACCAGTGGTACTACTATCAGAATGACGAAGTCGATACAGCGTATCAGGGACTTGCGTTAAACGAATATGGCTGGTGGTACGTATCGGACGGTACAATTGACTGGGATTATGCCGGGATGGCGTTAAATGAATACGGCTGGTGGTATGTATCTAATGGTACAGTGGATTTTAACTACACCGGAATGGCATTAAACGAATATGGCTGGTGGTACTTTAACAATGGTGTACTGGATTTATCGTATACCGGAATGGCGTTAAACGAATATGGCTGGTGGTATTTTGACAAAGGGTTCCTTGATTTGTCATATACGGGAATGGCACGCAATGAATACGGCTGGTGGTATTTTGACAATGGGATGCTTGATTTGACGTATACAGGCATGGCATGCAATAAATACGGCTGGTGGTATTTTACAGATGGATTACTGGATTTAGAGTATTACGGTTTAGGTGAAAATGAGTACGGCTTATGGCTGTATGAAGACGGACGGATTGATTTTGATTATACGGGAAGCATCACAGACGGTTTACAGATTTACATCATTCAGAATGGTCATGTTACAGAGATTTCAGAGGTACACTGTAACCTTGATCCGAATGATCCGTATTACAATTATGAATACGCGTACAGAACAGGCGATACATCCGTTATTAAAACAGATGAACAGGAAGCGTTTTTTGAAGGCTTGTCCGCTTGTCTGGATGCTGCATTTGAGTATAATACCCTGTTTGAACAGGAAAAAGCAGTACACGATTACATGGTGTTAAATTCAGCATATGATTATAAAAGTTATCAGAACGGAACCGTACCGGCGGCATCACATACGGCAGAAGGCATATTTGTCTATAAGACAGCGGTATGTGACGGATATGCCGGTGCGTTTAAGCTGTGCATGGATATTTTAGGAATTCCATGTGAAACGATTACCGGAACAGCAGGTGGTATCGGACATGCATGGAATGCGGTAATGCTCGATGATGAGTGGTATATGGTGGATGTAACATGGGATGATCCTGTACCGGATACACCGGGACAGGTGCTGTATGGGTATTTTAACATTACAGATGAAAAAATGAAGCAGGATCATACCTATACAAGTGATATTAAAGCAGACGGGACAAAGTATTATTATCTTGGAATGCAGGAAAATTATTTTACAGATGCAGAGATAGATGATTATTATGCTTATATCAGTGAAAAGGCATCAGAAACATCAGGAAATGTTACAATTACGGCAATGGTAGAAAGTACGGATCAGGAAATTGACAGTGAATGGCTGGGTACATTTACAGATTCAGGCAGACTGGAGATATCATATCGTGAACTGAGTCTTTCAGTTCAGTGGTCGGGACATATCGCAACATTTACATGGACGTTGAAAAGATAGAAAATATTCAGGAGGAATAACATGGCGTTGTTTATGACACGGAAGAAAAGAGAGCAGATTGGGGATGAGATTGATGATTTACTGATGCGTCAGTATCATCACAGATGTAAGCTCGAAGAGGCACAACAGGCCGGAAACGAAGAACGTGTGCAGTATGAAAAGAATAAGATAGAAGAGGAAGAACTTCAGATTCAGAAATTAAGAAAAAAGCTTGCATAGCAGGCGTGGAGATGCTATGAAGTATTCAATTGTAATCGTTACATATAATCGTTGCGATTTATTAAAAGAGTGTATTACATGTGCGTTGCAGCAGACAATTGCTGCAACGCATATTGTCGTAATTGACAATGCATGCACAGATGATACCGACAGGTATTTAAACAGCCTTTCAATACCGCAGCTTGTACATTACCGGCTGGATCATAATGCAGGCGGAGCCGGCGGCTTTTATGAAGGACTCAAAAAGGCGCATGAACTGGGAGATGAAGCGCATATTATAATAGATGATGATGCAATGCTTTCTAAAGATTTTGCAGAACAGCTGCTGGACAAAGCCCGGAAAAATCCAGAGATACTTGCATTTGCAGGGGTTGTAAAGACGGATGGCTGTATTGTCCGGGATCACCGTCAGCGGATGAAAAGACCGGGATTCAGAATGGAAAAAATCCCACTGGAGGAATATCAAAAGGAGTCTTTTTACTGTGATACGGCCTCCTTTTGTGGCTTGATGATCCGTGATGAGGTGATTGAGCGGATCGGATATCCGCAAAAAGAGTATTTTATATGGTATGATGATACAGAATACTGTGTAAGAATCCGTGAAATCTCCCCGATTATGGTAATTCCGGCAGCAGTATTAAATCACAAAACGGTGTTTAAACCGATGGACTGGCCAAGGCATTATACATGGAAAGATTACTATGGAATCAGAAACCGCATGCATATGGTGCGTACCCATGGGAATTTGTGGGACTATGTGGTTTTGCGGCTGCTTTTGTGGACGGGCAGCGGTATGCGTAACAGAATATTTGCACTGGTTCATCTGCATCATGAGGATTGGAAAGAAGAAGTATCCATCTATAAGCGGGGAATCCGTGATGGAAAGAAATTTTTAAAAGAGAAACAGAGGTAAAGAAATATGCATAGTGAACAGATGGAACTGCATTTGCAGCATATGATTGAGCGGGCGCAGATGGGAATGCAGGGAGAAGAAAAAGAGATTGAGGAACTGCTTTTTGATGAGGTCTATACGTTAGTTTATACGATTTACAAGGATAAAGAAAAGACACAGAAAGTAGTGCGGACCATTTTGGAAAAGTATGTTGCAAATCTTTCGGACAGAAAAATTCTGGATGTCCATAAAAATGTTCAGGTCTATGCAATTGTGCGGATTTATCAGGCACTGGGTAAAAAGAACGGGACATTATATACAGCAGCTGAAAATATGAAAGAATATGAATACACTGTCATTGCAGATGATTCGGAATTTGAAAAAACAGCAGACACTTACGCAGATGCGTTCGAGAGCGTACATGCCTATAAAAGCAAACCGGAAGCATTTCAGAATTTAAAGGCAGAAAAGATGATAATGGCTGCTTTATATATGTATGAAAAATGCACTGTCGATGAAATCAGCAGGACCTTAAAAATTGATGAAAGCATTGTGAAAAATGAAATTGCACAGTTAAGGGAATGTATGCTTAAAATAGGAAAGAGCACGACAGTCAAAGAAAAACGGTCACAGGAAAATGTGCAGATGCGTAAAAAGCATGAGAAAACGCATCCGGGTGATGAACAGGACGAAAAAGGACTGGTCGACTACCTTTTGCCGAATCTGGGAAAAGGAGCAAGAACAGCAATTGATATAGCAGCTTCGGTTGTTGTTATAGCTGTCTATTTTCTGATTTTTCATTAAATGTATTGAAACAACAGGGAAATTAGTGTATCATTAATTGATTGCATCTGATACAGGGTGCTATATATTGAATTGAGGATAGATTATGAAACTGATTATACAGATACCTTGTTTTAATGAGGCAGAAACCTTAGAGGTTACATTAAATGATTTGCCGAAACACATCGATGGAATTGATGAAATAGAGTATTTGATTATTGATGACGGAAGCCATGACAATACAGCGGAAGTTGCAAAGAAATGGGGGGTGCACTATGTTGTACGCTTTCGAAGGAACAAAGGTCTTGCCAAAGGATTTATGGCGGGGCTGGATGCCTGCTTAAAGAACGGGGCAGATATTATTGTCAATACCGATGCGGACAACCAGTACTGCGGTGCGGATATTGAAACACTGGTCAGACCGATTCTTGACAAAAAAGCGCATATTGTAATCGGAGAGCGTCCGATTGATGATACGGAGCATTTTACACCGTTAAAGAAAAAGCTTCAGCATTTTGGCAGCTGGGTTGTGCGCAAGGCAAGTAAGACGACAATTCCGGATGCGCCAAGCGGATTCCGTGCGTATTCCAGAGAAGCTGCGATGAGAATTAATGTAATTAACGATTATACCTATACACTGGAAACAATTGTACAGTCAGGCCGTGAAAAAATGGCGGTGATGTCAGTGCCAATCCGGACCAACCCCGAATTGCGTGAATCCCGGCTGTTTCACAGCATGTGGGGATATATTAAAAAATCCATGCTGACAATTGTGAGAACCTATCTGATGTACCGCCCGCTATACTTCTTTTTTATGCTGGGAAGTATTCTTGCGCTGGTAGGCGTTGGCTTTTTTGTACGGTATTTTGTATTTTTCTGTTCCGGTGAGGGTGGTGGACATCTGCAGTCGCTGATTTTAGCCAGTACTCTTCTGATTGTCGGTTTTCAGACAATTGTGGTCGGGCTGCTCGGCGATGTGATTTCCGCAAACCGTAAGATTTTACAGGATGTACAGTATCATGTAAGGAAAATGGATTACAGCAGACAGGAATGTGAAGATGAAAAATCTTCCGATTTAGTAAAAAATGAGTCAGGGTTATCAGAATGAAAAAAAGACTGCTTATAACAGGTTCGACCTTTCCACGCTATGAAAATGACACCGAACCGAGGTTTATACTGGATTTGGCAAAATATATGAAAGAATACGCAGAGGTGACGGTATTGGTACCGGCAGCGCCTAAAGCAGCAGATACAGAGGTGCTGGAGGGTGTGTCCGTGATACGGTACCACTATTTTCCGGTTCATTCATTAGAAACATTATGTTATCCAGGAGCAATCGTACCCAGAATCAGAGAAAAGAAAGTCAGGGGCCTTCTGGTTCCCTGGCTTTTTGTGTCATTATGGGTGCATCTTTTTAAAATGAGAAAGTCCTATGACATTGTTCAGGCAAACTGGCTGATTCCACAGGGAATTGTCCAGTCATTCTTAAAAATGCCGTATATTGTGACCGGACATGGCGCAGATGTGACTTCACTGAATCGTGGATTGTTAAAAAAATTAAAAAAAAGGTGCTTAAAAAATGCATGGGGCGTCACTGCGGTATCCCGGCCTTTGATGGACGTATTGGACGGCATTTATAAGAATGGAAATCAGGCGGTAATTTCCATGGGGTGCGATACTTCACTTTTCGGACGGCAGTATCGTGAAGAAAATTATTTTGGACAGGGAAATCAAAAGGTACTTTTATTTGTCGGACGACTGGCAGAAAAAAAGGGAGTGTGCTATGCCATTGAAGCATTGAGAAATGTAGAGGATGCAATGCTTGTGATTGCCGGTGACGGACCGTTAAGGGAAGAACTGCAAAGACAGGCTGACAAAGTCATGCGGGAAACCGGAAAAAAAATTGTCTTTCTGGGGGCAAAAACACATGAGGAATTAAAAAAAATTTATGCTTCGGCAGATTTATTTGTAATGCCAAGCATTACGGCAAAAGACGGAGATAAAGAAGGCTTCGGGCTGGTGATACTGGAGGCGTTTGCTTCGGGGCTTCCGATTGTGGCAAGCCGCTCCGGGGGCATTACGGATATTGTAAAAGACGGTGTCAACGGCTTCCTTGTTGAAGAAAAGGATGTCAGCGGCATGGCAGAACAGATAGACAGGCTCTTGAAAGATGAGGAAATCTATAATAAAATGCAGATAGAGGCAAAAAAGTCGGCACAGCAGTATGATTACAGGCAGATAGCGGCACGTTATGCACGATTTTTAAAATTAATATGATATCAGGGGTTTGTGAGTGCGCGGCACGTAACAATCCGCAGGTATTATAGCGGAGGGATGCCCCGGCATCATAAAATAGAAAAAATGGAGATTAGAGATGGGGAAATTGGACGAACAGCTGATTCAGCTGATAAATAATGAAATAGAAGGAAAAGGCGGCGGATTTGAGGAGTTTTGTACACTGGCATCTGAAGTGGTACAGCCGGTTGTAAAAAAAGTGTTTCCGAAAAATGAAACCTTGTATAAAAAGGCAGTGAAGCAGATTCTGGTGCGGATGTATCAGAAGATTGAAATGGCGGATATGAACCAGATTCAGGAATGGATGGAGCGGTTTGCGCTGGACGTTCTGGAAAAGAATTATCCAAGGGAAACGGCAGCAGCAAAAAAAAGAGAAGCGCGGCCGGAGCAGGAAACGGTAAAGAATGAAGAAAGTTTACAAAAAAGCGCCCGGACAGAAGAACAGGAACAGGATGAACTCATTGCGGCGGCGATGGCGGCCTTTGCGAAATTGCAGGATGGCCAGCCGGAGGAACAGGTGGAACTGCCGGAAGAAGTGCAGTCTTTTTTTGAACCGGAACAGCCCAAAGAACAGGATTTGCAGGATACGCAGGAATTACAGATAGAAATAACACAGCCGGTAGAGCGGAAATCCGATGAAAATCCGGCAGGACAGATAGCTCAGGAATCAGAAGAACTTCCGATGGAAGATGATGAAACGGAAGATATCGAAGGATTTTCGCTGGAAAGTGACGGGGACGAAGATGACGAAGATGACGAAGATGACGGAGATGAATTTGAGGAAGAACCGTCAGATATCAGCAGTTTCTGGAGTGACCGCAGCAATGTAAAAAAAATACTCATCGCTGCCATTCCGTGTGTGATAGCAGTTATCGTGGTTGTGGTACTGTTAGCAGGCGGAAAAAAGAAGCAGCCGGTATCGGTGAATCACAGTATGTCAACCACGGCAAAACAGACAGAAACAACAACTGTAAGCACACAGACACAGTCGTCTTCACAGACACAGACAGTCCGGTCAGAAACACAGGAACAGACGGAACGGACGACAGCACATCAAACGGAAGAACAGACGACAAAAAAGACACAGTCATCAACAAAGAGCAGCACGACAACACAGCGGACACAAAAACAGGACAGCACTGAAAGTCCGGAAAAAACGGATGATTCCGGAGATAACAATACACAGAAAGATACAGAGCCAGCCACAGAGGAAAAGACAAAAGAACCGGAAACACAGCATCCGGCAGAAGAAAAAACAACACCGGAAGCAACGGAGGGCACAACACAGAATAATACAAAAGCAACAATTAAAAAAATCCAGTAAATGGAATGTAAAAATGGGAAGCTGTTATCCGCTGCTTCCCATTTTTGTTCATTATTGCATAAATGGAAAAACTGTGCTATATTTACCAATATATGATTTTAGCGTGGGGAAATATGTGGACATCGATACAGTAAAATCAGTTAAATTTTTTAAAATATACGGAGGTTGTGATGAAAGTAGTATTACTTGCAGGTGGATTTGGAACAAGAATTAGTGAGGAGAGCCATCTGAAACCAAAGCCGATGATTGAAATCGGAGGAAAGCCGATTTTATGGCACATTATGAAAGAATATTCCCATTATGGGTATAATGACTTTATCATCTGCTGCGGTTATAAGCAGTATGTGATTAAGGAGTGGTTTGCAGATTATGCGCTTCACAATTCGGATGTGACATTTGACTTTACACAGGGCGGTAAGATGACAGTTCACAATAACTTTTCAGAACCATGGAAGGTTACACTCGTTGATACCGGTTTAAATACCATGACAGGCGGACGTGTAAAGAGAATCCAGCCGTATGTCGGAGATGAAACCTTTATGCTCACTTACGGCGATGGTGTCTGTGATGTGAATATTAATGAACTGGTGAAGTTCCATCAGTCCCATGGCAAGATTGCAACGATGACATCTGTCAGTGTCGGACAGCGTTTCGGCGTACTTGATATTGATGAGAACAATACCATCCGTGCATTCCGCGAAAAGCAGGATTCTGACGGAAGCCGTATTAATGCGGGATATATGGTATTAGAACCGAAGATTTTTGATTTTATTGAAGGCGATTCCACAGTATTTGAAAAGGCACCGCTTGAAAAATGTGCCGAACTCGGAGAATTAAAGGCATACAACTACAATGGTTTCTGGCAGTGCATGGATACCAAGAGAGAAATGGAAAAATTAGAAGAACTCTGGCAGTCCGGCAAAGCACCTTGGAAGTCATGGGAATAAGGAGAACGACAATGGATTTGAGTTTTTATAAAGGCAAAAAAGTCCTGATTACAGGACACACAGGATTTAAAGGAAGCTGGCTTTGCAGAATCCTTGTAGGCGCAGGTGCACAGGTGACAGGCTATTCTCTGACACCGCCGACCGAGCCGAATCTTTTTTCAATGGCAGATGTCGAAGATAAAATGGAATCTGTCATTGGAGATATCCGTGATTTAGCACATTTAAAAGAAGTCTTTGAAAAGACCCAGCCGGAAATCGTACTGCACCTTGCGGCACAGCCGATTGTGCGCGATTCCTATAAAGACCCGGTATATACCTATGAAACCAATGTTATGGGAACGGTCAATATCTGTGAATGTGTACGTATCAATCCGTGTGTAAAGTCCTTTTTAAATGTCACAACGGACAAGGTTTACGAAAATAAGGAATGGGCATGGGGTTATCGTGAAAATGAGCCGCTGGACGGATATGACCCATATTCTAACAGTAAGTCCTGCTCAGAGCTGGTTACACACAGCTATATCAACTCCTTCTTTAATGATATGCCGGTAGCCGTATCGACCGCAAGAGCCGGAAATGTTATCGGCGGCGGCGATTTTGCCAATGACAGAATCGTACCGGATTGTGTCCGTGCGGCATTAAAGAAAGAAGATATTATTGTAAGAAATCCACATTCCACAAGACCGTACCAGCATGTCTTAGAACCACTGGCAGCATACCTTTTAATTGCGATGAAGCAGTACGAAGACAAGTCTTATGCGGGATTTTATAATGTAGGACCGGATGAGAGCGACTGTATTACCACAGGCAATCTTGTGGATACATTCTGTGCAAAATGGGGCGAAGGCTTAAAGTGGGTCAACAAGTATGACGGAGGTCCTCACGAGGCCAACTTCTTAAAGCTGGACTGCTCAAAGTTAAAGACAACTTTTGGCTGGAAGCCGGTATGGAATTTTGATACAGCGATTGAAAAGAGCGTGGTGTGGTCTAAGGTATATGCAGCAGGCGGAGATATTCCTGCATGTATGGATGCGCAGATTGCGGAATTTTTTGATAAATAAAGACAAATCCGATGAACAACAGAAAGGAATTATAGAATGTTTGAAAATAAGAATGAATTAGAAGCAAGAGAAGAGATTTTATCCTTTGTAGATGAATACTGTAAAAAGTATCATGCAAAAAAAGAATATCACGAAGGTGACAGAATTTCCTATGCAAGCCGTGTGTATGACAGTGCAGAAATGAAGAATCTTGTGAATTCCGCACTGGAATTCTGGCTGACAGCAGGTCATTACACAGATGAATTTGAAAAGAAATTCGGTGAATACTTAAATGTAAAGTATGTATCGGTTGTAAACTCCGGTTCATCTGCCAACTTAAACGCATTTATGGCACTGACTTCTCCGCTGTTAGGTGACAGAAGAATTAAAAGAGGGGACGAGGTTATCACGGTTGCAGCAGGTTTCCCGACAACCGTAACACCGGCAATCCAGTACGGTGCAGTACCGGTATTTGTAGATGTAACGATTCCTCAGTACAATATTGATGTCACAAAGTTAGAAGAAGCATACAGCGAAAAGACAAAGGCTGTCATGATTGCACATACACTCGGTAATCCGTTTGATTTAACTGCCGTAAAGGATTTCTGCGATAAGCACAACTTATGGCTTGTTGAAGATAACTGTGATGCACTCGGTTCTAAGTATAACTATAAGGGCGAAGAAAAGTTCACAGGTACAGTCGGTGACATCGGAACATCCAGCTTTTATCCGCCACACCACATGACAATGGGCGAAGGCGGTGCTGTTTATACAAACAACCCACTGTTAAATAAGTGTATCCGTTCTTTCCGTGACTGGGGACGTGACTGTGTCTGCCCGTCCGGCAGGGACAACCTGTGCGGACACCGTTTTGACAAGCAGTACGGTGAACTTCCGTTAGGATATGACCACAAGTATGTATATTCTCATTTCGGATATAACTTAAAGGCAACCGATATGCAGGCAGCAGTCGGCTGTGCACAGCTTGAAAAATTCCCTTCTTTCGTAGAAAGAAGAAGACATAACTTTGACCGTTTAAGAGCGGCACTCGAAGGTATTCAGGATAAGGTAATTTTACCGGTACCGTGTGAAGGTTCACGCCCAAGCTGGTTTGGTTTCTTAATTACGGTGAAAGAAGGCATTGATAGAAAGAAAGTTGTTGAATACATTGAAAACCACGGTGTACAGACAAGAAATCTGTTTGCGGGCAACTTAATCAAGCACCCTTGCTTTGATGAAATGCGTGCAACAGGAGAAGGTTTCCGTGTAGTCGGCGGATTAGACAATACAGACCGTATCATGAACGATACGTTCTGGGTAGGTGTATATCCGGGCATGACAGATGAAATGATTGACTATATGGCCAAAACCATTACGGAGGCTGTAAACCAGTAAACAATGAGTGAAAAAAACAAGGCACTGATAAACCAGATTATCCGTTTTGGGCTGGTCGGCATATCCAATACGATTGTATCCTATGTTATTTACGCCGTAGCGTTTGCACTGACAGATAATTATTTTCTTGCAAATGTGTTAAGCTGGCTGTTAAGTGTTCTGCACGCTTACATCTGGCAGAATGTATTTGTATTTAAAGAAGATAAAAATGTACAAAAGAGAGTCTGGTGGAAGGTTCTTTTAAAGACGTATGCAGCATACGCATTTACCGGGCTGCTGCTCAACAACCTTTTGCTGTGGCTGTGGGTGGACGTCATTGACATTTCGAGATTCTGTACAGGAATTGCCAACGGGCTTATGGGAATTGGCATTGTGCTGACGGACAGGGAACTTTCAGGATATCTGGGACCGGTGCTGAATATGTTTGTCACGATACCGGTGAATTTTGTAATGAATAAATTCTGGGCATACCGCCAAAAGGAGTAAGTATGAAAGTAAAATTATCGTCATATGTTTCACAGTTTCTTGTAGATCACGGCATTACCCATGCCTTTACCGTTACAGGCGGTGGTGCAATGCACTTAAATGACAGTCTGGGACATCAGGAAGGACTGACCTGTGTATACAATCATCATGAACAGGCATGTGCAATTGCGGCAGAAAGCTATGCAAGAATTCATAATAAGATTGCAGCACTTTGTGTTACAACGGGACCGGGCGGTACAAATGCCATGACAGGTGTTGTCGGAGGCTTTCTGGATTCGATTCCGATGCTTGTCATTTCCGGACAGGTACGTTTCGACACGACAGCCAGAAGTACAGGACTTCCGCTTCGTGCAATGGGAGATCAGGAATTTGATATTACAAAATCAGCGGCAGCGATGACTAAATATGCCGAAATGGTGACAGATCCGAAACGCATCCGTTACTGTCTTGAAAAGGCATATTATATTGCAACGACAGGCAGACCGGGTCCGTGCTGGATTGATATTCCGGTGAATTTTCAGGGAAGCTATATCGAAACGGAAGAACTGGAAGGGTTTGACCCGGCAGAATATGAAGCGGAGCAGGCACCGGCAATTCCCGATGAAACGGTTGACCTTATTCTCGATAAAATCCGCAGTGCAAAGCGTCCGGTATTTTATGCGGGAAACGGTATCCGCATTTCCGGCGGATATGAAGATTTCCGCAAAGTTGTGGAACTGCTTGGCATTCCGGTAGCGACGGGCTGGGACAGCATTGATGCCATTGAAGACGAACACCCGCTGTATGTGGGACGCGGCGGCATTATGGGCGACCGTGCCGGTAATTTTGCCGTGCAGAATGCAGATTTAGTCTTTGCGTGCGGCAACCGTTTAAGTATCCGTCAGGTGGGCTATAACTGGAAGACATGGGCAAGAGAAGCCTATGTCATTGTCAATGATGTGGATGAAGCTGAGTTAAAAAAGCCGACCCTGCATGTGGATTTACCGGTATGGGGCGATGCAAAGGAACTGCTTGCAAAAATGGTTTCACGCCTTGAGGCAGAACAGGCAGCCGGAAATACACCGTTATTTAAAGAGAGCAGCTGGGTAGAAAGATGTCAGGAATGGAAGGCAAAGTATCCGGTTGTACAGAAAAAACATTATGAAGACACGAAGCATACCAATGTGTATGCGTTTATTAAAGAATTAAGCAGCCGTCTGTCAGAAGGACAGGTGACGGTTGTCGGCAACGGCTCAGCATGTGTAGTCGGAAGCCACGCTTATGTCATTAAAAAAGGACAGCGCTTTATTATCAACTCTGCGATTGCTTCCATGGGATATGACCTTCCGGCAGCAATCGGTGCAGTAGTTGCAGAACACGGCAATCTTGCATTAAACAGAGAAGCTTTAAAGCATGACGATATCAAAGACGTGATTTTAGTCACAGGGGACGGCAGTATCCAGATGAATATCCAGGAATTACAGACGATTATCCATCATCAGATGCCGATAAAGATATTTGTAATCAATAATCAGGGGTATCATTCAATCCGTCAGACACAGACGAACCTGTTTGAGAAGCATTTTGTCGGTATCGGACCGGAAAGCGGCGATTTAAGCTTCCCGGATATGAGCAGGTTAGCGCCGGCTTACGGATATCCGTTCTTTAGATGTGAAACCAATGCACAGCTTGATGAAACCATTTCAAAGGTGCTGGCAGTTAAAGGACCGGCAATCTGTGAGATTATGGTGTCTACCGAACAGAAATTTGAACCGAAGTCAGCGACAAAGCGGTTAGAAGACGGTACACTCGTATCGCCGCCGCTGGAAGACTTAGCGCCGTTTCTTGACAGGGATGAATTTTACAGTAATATGATTATAAAGCCGATTTCATAAGGGAGAGAAAATTGAAACGAGCAGTTATTACGGGACCGACCGGTGCAATTGGAACAGCACTGATTGCAGAACTGATAAGCCACGGAATTGAAGTGGAAGCAGTTGTAAGACCGGATTCCAGAAGAACAGACAATATTCCAAAGTCACCGCTGGTACACATTGTGCCGTGTGATTTAAAAGAATTAAAAACATTGCATGAAAAGATAGAACACGCAGACGTATTTTACCACTTTGGCTGGGACGGGACGTTTGGCAACAGCCGTAACAACGCTTACGGACAGCTTGAAAATGTCCGTTATGCGTTAGATGCCGTAGAAGCTGCCGCTGCACTGGGCTGTACGACATTTGTCGGCGCCGGCTCACAGGCAGAATACGGACGGGTGGAAGGCAGCTTAAATGCGTCTACACCGGCATTTCCCGAAAACGGCTACGGGATTGCAAAGCTCTGTACAGATCGGAAGAGCGTCGTGTAGGGGAAGAGTGTAGATCTCG
>OGIL01000940.1_pt1 | contig 16300 bp, 15 predicted proteins | sample 1571751 | NCBI WGS metagenome assembly OGIL01 (sample SAMEA2581964, study PRJEB24529) | metagenome | biome: Human gut stool | place: China | collected 2011 | reverse complement strand
TTCCAGCTGGATCCGGTACGTTTGCCGGAGGATGACAGAGACTTCGGACGGGAAAAGGTCCGGATCCGGGCGATGGACGAAGAGGAGGAAACACAGTTTCGGAAAGAACACGGAGACTGCGTCTGCGGAAGTTTTTTGGGTACAGAAAAAGGCTGGTTGTGTAATCGTACGCTGGCCATGAGTGTGGAGCGGGGACAGGTGATCCGGTATCACATCCGGAAGGGAGGAGATCCCGGAGCGGTACGAACCTATCTGCTGGGCTTTGGAATAGCAATGCTCAGCCTTCAGCAGGGAAAACTTCCCATCCATTGCAGTGCGCTGGCAACTCCGGAAGGTGGTGCGATCCTGATCGCCGGAGAGAGTGGCGCGGGCAAGTCCACACTGACGGCAGAACTGCTGAAACGGGGGTATCGTTTTCTGGCAGACGATATGGCAGTGGTGGACATTTCCGGAAAAGAAGGGGTGTGGGTGTATCCGGCTTTTCCTTATATGAAGCTGTGCAGGGATGTGGTGCTGAGGCAGGGATATCCCCCGGAAGAACTTTTGTATATTGATGAAAAAAAGGACAAATTTCTGGTGCCCTGTACCGGGGTATTTCAAAGGGAAAAGGCCAGACTGGAACGATTTGTTTTTCTGGGAATCCGATGGAAAAAAGAGGCGGAAGATAAGTCCGGGAAGATAAAAGCAGAAAAAATCACAGGCCCCGACAGCATGATCGTGTATAAAGACAATCTGTTCTTAAGACATCTGTGGAAAAAACAGGATCCGGGAATGGAAATCTGGCAGAACTGCCTGAAAATAGCGGAGCAGATACCGGTCTTTTGGATAAGGAGACCGGCAGCAGGTGATTCCACTGCCGAGGTGGCAGCGGAAGTACACGCACTGCGAAACGTCGTGTCAGCTTAAGAACTCTTCCGGTTCCTCAGAAGGCTGCGGGGGCTGACAGTCGCCGCCACCGGGATGGTGTCCGGGATGATGTCCTCCTCCGCCGGGATGTCCGGGGTACCAGGGAAACCATCCACAGGCGGTCTCGGATACCTTCAGTTCCATCAGTTTAGGTTGTGTCCAATGCTTCATAAGAATTCTCCTTTCCATCTGCCTTATGCAGAGATGTACACGGGGAAAGTCCCTGTGTGACTACAGCATAGGGAACACAGGGGCGGAAGTAAAGAAATGTATCATGATTGTAAGAATTTTGCAGGAAGTGTCACAGAAAAGATACTGCCTGCACCGGGGGCATTTTCGCAGGACACGGTTCCGCCGTGACGTTCTGTGATCGTCTTTACAATGGCCAGTCCCAGACCACTGCCGGTGGCAGAACCGGGAGTTCTGGCGGAGGAGACGGTGTAGGTGCGGTTAAAGATCCGCTCGAGGTCCTCCGGCGGAATGCCGGGTCCCTCATCGGTCACGGAGATCCGGAGAGAAGTAAGGTCAGCGGAAGGTGCGGCAGACAGAGTGATTTTCGTTCCGGCGGGAGCATATTTTGCGGCATTGCCGAGCAGATTGTCCAGAATCCGTATCAGTTTTCCGGGATCTGCAAAAAGGGTGGCATGGAGATCCTGCGATACAGATAAACAGAGAAGATGACCGGCATAGTGGCTGTCCGGAAGTGCGGTATAGAAATATTCTTCCAGAAAGGCCGGGGCATCCAGTTCCTGAAAGGAAAAGGCGTGGGAAGGATCCTCCAGAGTGAACAACTCGTACATATCCCGGATCAGATGTTCCAGTGTCGCAGTCCGGTGATCGATCAGGGTGAGGGCACCTTCGATATCCTGTGCAGACAGAGACTGTCCGGAAGTAAGATAATCCACGGCACTGCGGATGGCAGTGAGGGGAGCCCGCAGATCATGGGAGAGATTGGCCAGCATTTCCGTACGTTCCTGTTGCAGGTGCTGCAGGGAGCGATTGCTGGCATTTAGCTGCGCGGTGATTTCCAGCAGCCTGCGGGACAGTTCTTCCACGGTCTCCTGTTCGAGAGAGGGAGAACGGAAAGCGGGGCGGGAATTTTGTGCCATGGTCAGATACCTCCTTTCAGAAAACGATACCCTTTGGACCAGACGGTTTCGATGCGGTTCTCCAATTCGTAATTGCCCTCGAAACGTTTGCGGAGACGGCTGACATTGACCATAACGCTGCGTCTGTCACTTTCCCGGTAGACACCGAAGAGAGCCGTGCCCAGTTCCTCAAAGGTGATGTCCCGGTCCGGGTGTTCTGCCAGATACAGCAGGACTTCATATTCCCGGTTGGCGAGACACAGATCCTGTTCCCGGTAGAAGGCCTTGTGGGCTACCCTGTCGATGGAAAGATTTCCGATCGTCAGTACCAGATCGGAGGAAGCTTGCGCCAGTTGTCTGCGTCTGCGGATCAGGAGGTCCACCCGGGCTTTCAGCTCCCGGAGACTGTAGGGTTTGACCAGATAATCGTCCCCGCCGCAGGTAAGTCCCCGGATCACATCTTCCTCGGAACTTCTGGCAGTGAGAAACAGGATCGGCACAGAGGAAAAAGAGCGGATGTAACGGCACACCCGGTAACCGTCGGCTTCGGGCAGCATAACATCCAGTAAGATACAATCCGGAAGATTCTTTCGAATGGATAAGACGCCTTCCCGGGGGGAGATGGCAGTATACACGGTGAATCCCGCACCGGTGAGATATTTCTGATTGATCGCCAGCACTTCGGCATCATCATCGATCAGCACAAGCTTGAACATAGTATTATCTTACCTCCTTTGCTGGTGCTATTTTAGCATGGGGGAAAAACGATTGTCACCAAAGGAAGGTCGACAGAGAGAGACAAAGGACAGCGGAAAACGACAGACCGGATGAAAAAGTGACACGAGAAGGGGGAGAAAAATGAATCGGTCAAATACGAGTGCAAATAAGGATATCGGACACATAGTAAAGGATATGCTGCGGCTTCTGGTGGCTTATGGAGTGGCTGTGTTATTTATGGGAAGAGCATGGAGCCTTCGGACACTTGGGGGTATGACAGGACTGGCAGCGATATTCGTGCTGCTTTATGTATTGGGAAAGGAAGAGCAATATCTGTATAATGTGACCCTGTTCGGTTATCCGGACAGGATACAGCGGCGCAGAACAGGATCGTTTCTGGTGGCAACAGCGGCAACCGTGGTCCTGCTGCCATACATTACAGAGGATCAGAGGGGATATTTTCTGTTTCTGATCCTGGCGTACAGTCTGGAAAGCGTACCGTTGCTGCGACACGGCAGATGCTGCAGAGACATGGAAAGAAATCGCGGGGAAGTGCCGCGTACCGCATTTGTGGGAAGAAGGGCGCAGTACAACAAGTTTCGGTATTTTTTGAAGAAGACCAGCATCCCCATGGAGCTTGTGGGGTATATTGCGGCATCGGCACAGGAACTGGCACAGATTTCAGAAGGAGATGCAGGAGAATATCTGGGAAGTCTGGAAGATCTGGAAATGCTGATCCGCCGGTACCATCTGGATCAGATCTATATTCTGCAAAAGCGCGAGGAACAGCTTTTTTCCATGCAGAAATATGTGGATCTGTGCATTGATATGGGGGTGACGGTACGGATGGTGGTGGATTTCTATAAGAGGCGCAGAGCCGACAGCTATGTAAGCTGTGTGGGAACCTATCCGGTCATCACCTACCATACGGTGACGTTGAATACCGGAGAACAGGTGATAAAACGGATCATGGATGTGGCAGGAGGCCTGGCAGGGATCGTTTTGTTTTCTCCGGTGATGTTATTGGCGGCGCTGGCCATTAAGCTGGATTCCCCCGGTCCTGTGATCTTCCGGCAGACCCGGGTCGGGAAAAACGGCAGGACATTTCAGATCTATAAATTCCGCAGCATGTATGTGGATGCGGAAGAGAGAAAGTCAGAGCTGCTGTCGCAAAATGAGATCGCCGGGGGCGTAATGTTCAAGATCCGGGAGGATCCCCGGATCACCCGGGTGGGCAGGATCCTGCGGAATTTAAGCATTGATGAGCTGCCACAGTTTTTTAATGTGTTGGGAGGTTCCATGAGTCTGGTGGGAACGAGACCGCCGACCCCGGACGAGGTGGAGAAATACGGCACAAGGCAGTGGCGGCGGATCAGTATCAAGCCGGGCTTGACGGGCATGTGGCAGGTGAACGGCAGGAGTCTGGTGACGGATTTCGAAAAGATCGTGGAGCTGGATGTGGAATATATTGATAACTGGTCACTGATGGAGGATATCCGGATTTTGTGCAAGACGGTGACAGTGTTGTTAAAGCATGCGGATGCGTATTAGAAAGAGAGGCAGAAGAGGTGGAATGAAGATGCATGGAACCCGGGTGAACTGGGTAGGAATGACCGGTGCCGTGGTATTGTTTGGATATGGATGGTGGAGAGAACCGTTGGCGGCGGTGCTGGGAGGGATGATCCTGCTTGCGGATCTGCTGGCCATGGAGGTGAGTGTAAGGAAAAGGGATGGGAAAAATGCTAAGAATACAATGTTTTGAAAAAAATGTAAAAAAATAGAAAAATATTTCTGTTTTTCTGAACCTTTTTTCTGAGACGGGAAGTCTTAATAGATAAGACAGAATAAAAGGGGCGTTTTAACAGGCATCTCTGGAAGAAAGGAGCAAAAGGGGACATGGAAGAACGAAGACGGATCGACCGTGTTGGCTATCAGGCTAAGAGCGTTATCGTAGTATGTGATTCGGGAGAGAGCATTTTTGTCGAAACATGCAATGTCAGCCCACTGGGCATAGCTTTTACGATGCCGGCCGGATCTCCTGACCTTAAGGGGAAAGACATCATAATCGTAGCGGATACGATGATCATGTATGCAGATGTCACCAGACAGGAGGAGCAAGAAGACGGAGGATTTAAAGTAGCTATTTCGGCAAAGAAGTTCACGCCGGAGGTGCTGCAGTATTTATTTGAACATATTGTTGAAAAATAGAATGGAGAGGAAAAATCATATGAGAAAAAACAGTAAGAATGAAAAAGTGATTCGTGCTATGGCGATCGGCATTTCCGCAATGCTGATGGCATCTTCACCGCTGACTGCACTGGCAGCAGAAGGAGAGGGGAATTCTTCCGAAGGAAACGAGGATAAGAACATTACAGTGACACCGGAAGCCGGTGTATGCGATCAGGCGGAAGCAGCCGCAAAAGATGCCGATAAGGCTGTAGAGGGCGCCGAAAAGAGTGCCGCTGATGTGAAGGCGGAAGTGGTTGACAAGGTGGCAGCCGGAGATGTGAAGGATGCCGAGGGAAAGGATCTGTCTCAGGACATTCTGGATGCCAATGCCAAAGTAGAGGATAAGACTGTTAAAGACGGTTCATCCCTGAAGGACGCAGAGTCTGCCGTAGAGAATGCAGATACTGCGCTGGGGGTTGCGGAAGCCAATGACAAGCTGTCCGACGCAGAACTGAATAAGGCAGCTGATGCTGCGGCAAATGCAGGACAGACTGCGGCAGAAGCAAAAGATGCCATGCAGGCTTCCCAGGATAAGGTAAATGGACAGATCGAGAATATCAAGGATGCTGCTTCTATCACCGATGCCAATGCTGCCTATGAAGAAGTAAAGACTACCGTGGATCAGGCACAGGCAGATTTTGACGCAAAGCTCGGGGAGTACAATACCGCCAAGGCAGCTTATGAAGAAGCCGCAAAGAAACTGGCGGATTATGAAAAGGCATATGAGGATGCTATAAACAGTGCGGATGCTAACGCTGTGGCAGCAGCAGAGGAACTTGCGGCAGCACAGAAAAATGCAGAAGGACTGGCAAAGGCTCTGGAAGCTGCCAAGAGCGCAGTGGATACCTCCGCAGCAGGTGCCATGGATATTGCAGATAAGGAAGCTCTGACACAGGGAGATCAGGGACTTAACTGGAAAAATGAGGATCAGCTTTTCATTTCCATTATGCAGAACTACTATCTGCCCGAGGTACAGAAGATCACTGCCGATGATATTAAGGTTGTCCGCAGACAGGGTGAAGACAATAATACCAAGAATTATTTTGAAGTAACCTATACCGATGAGAATGGTAATAAGCAGACAAAGTATTACAACTATGTGATGGATGACAAACAGACTTCCAAGGACAATATCGTGATCTTTGAGAAGCGAATTGAGGAAGTAAACTGGAAGACGGCGCAGGAGACCAATCCGGATCAGTATGTGAAGGGAAACGGGGATACTATCACTGTTTCCGAAGTGGAAAAAGGTCTGAAAGACGGAACTATTATTGCAGTAGATGGAAAGAAAGTGATCAAGAACGACGGAACCGAGAGTATCATTATTTCTGACAATAACCAGAAGACCGAAAACGGCGAGGTTGATACTGATGTAAATGAGGCTACCGAGAAGGAATCCTGGAAACTGGATGAGAACGGCAACCTGATCAAGACCGTGACCGCTGATGTGACCACCATCACCTATACCGATGCAAAATTCACTTCTACCGAACAGTATCAGACAGAGGCAGAGAGAGATGCTGCAGCTGCTGCAAAGGAAAAGGATTTGAAGGACGCTGCCGGCAAGGATGTAACCGTTACAGGAACAGAAAAAACGGATTATACTTATACCGGTAACGGAACCTACATTCCTACCTTTACGAAGACTGTGAATGTGAAGGATGAAGAGGTTGAATGGAAGCATACAGATAAAAAGACGGATTATGGTGTAAGAACAGAGGAAGAAGCAGTAGCAAAGGTTACGAAAGAGCAGGAGAAGGCGTTAAGCAATAAGATTAACGATGATGACGACTTATACCTGATCGGTGTAAGCAGTGATCTTAAGGTAACCGGCTATACAGAAGATCACTGGTATGATGATTCCGACTTCCTCGTATCCGGCACTGTATCAGCAACCTACGCAAAGGTTACCAAGAAAACTGTCGATCAGAGTACCTTCGGTTCTCTTTGGAATGATATCAAAGCCCTGTTTGGTAAGGGAGAAGCTACGAACAAGAAGCTGGAAGATGCAGCCAGAAAGGCAGTCGAGGCAGATGGCGGTATTTTCGTCAGCGCTAACTGGGATGACTGGAAGCTCGGTAAGGCAACCATCCGCTATGTAGCAGGTGTCAGCGTCAAGACCGATGAGAAGACCACCGCAGAGGCTGCACAGAATGCGGTACAGGATGCAGCACTTGCACAGGCAATAGCAAGTGGCGCAACCGGTGTGTACAATGTGAAGACTACAGATACCGATACCATTGCTCATACCAGCTATTCCTATGAGATTGATTATTTGGAGAAAACCGGAGAGACCACAACCAATACTGCTGTCAGAACTGAGACTTATGCAAATGCAGAGGTGCTGACCGGTCAGATCATCCAGAACCTGAACTATATTCAGGGCAACATTAAGCTCACCCAAAAGGATGAAGCCTATCGTAAATTCGTAGATGATGCCAAGGCACTGACTGAAAAGTATCAGAAGCTGTTACAGGATGCAAAGGCAGCACAGGGTGAGGTGGAAGCAGCACAGGGCAAGGTAGATGTGCTGAAGGCAGAGATCGAAGCTCTGAAGAGTAACAGAACCAGTAACCTTGGAGCTCTGAAGGAACTGGAAGGAAAGCTGGCCGTGGCTGAACAGAACAAAAAGGATGCAGAAGATACTCTGAAGGAGATTCTGGGCAGCCTGGATGAGGCAGGCGGAGAGCTGGATAAGGTGATCGAGCGTCTGACTCCTGCACCTACACCCGGAACACCTGCAGGTGGAGAAGGTGAGACCGGAGATGCCGGTGATACAGAGGAAGGCGGCGCCGGAGAGGCAGCAACAGTTGTTACACCTGTTGCACTGGCAGCAGCACCCGCAGCACAGGCAACCGTAGTTGCACAGAACCAGGCAGCAGCACCCGTTGTACAGATCGCTGACGAAGCAGCACCTCTTGCAGAAGCAGCTCCTGCAAATACACAGGAAACTGTTCAGGCAGGTTCCGATAAGGAAGAGACCAAGGAAGCCGTAAATATCGAAGAAGAGGCTGTTCCCCTGGCAGATGTAGCTGTGGAAAGCGAACATGCAAAGATGTCCTGGTGGTGGTGGCTGATCATTCTGATCCTCGGTGCAACCGGATATGAAATGTACAAGAAGCACAATGAGAAGAAGCTGAAGGCTCAGGCAGAAAATGCTGGAGATATCGAAGAATAAAAGATAACAAAAACGACATCCATTGGGATATCCCCGGTGGATGTCGTTTTTTAGACCTTGGAAAGAAAATTACTCGAAGAGCTCTTCGACTTTTTCCAGATCACCGTCTCCGGTCAGCAGAAGAGTCACTGTGGTCTGGGCACTGCTGATATCGGTTGTCCCCTCAACGCATAATTCACCGTCAGTATTGTAGAGAGCCCATTGGAACTCATTGACAGAGGAGGGCCAGTCTGCTTCCATAGAGATCGATTCCTGATCCGACAGGGAATCCAGATTTACCTGTTCCCCGGTCACGGGATCAATGACCGCTACCATACCGACTTCGATGCCACACATATTGACTACCGACAGGGTGAGTGCCCTGGTATCCTCCGAAGTGGATTCTATGGCAGACGACTCGGAATCCGGGGAAACATCGGCAGGCAGGGCGGCAACAGTCTCAGACGGGGAGGTGGAAGCAGTCGTGGCAGATGATGTTTCCTCTCCGTCAGAATTCTGACTGCATCCTCCGAATAACAGACAACAGGACAATATACTTACAGTAAAAATATGCCGTATGAAGCTTTTTTGCATAACAGTCTCCTTTGTGTGAAAATCTATATCACCATTATATCGGATTTCCCATAAAAAGTAAATTTATGCGATGAAAATTTCCGGAAGCAGACCGGTAGGAATTCCTGAAAAAAATATCGAAAAATGTGAGCCGTTTTTCATGGATAAGTAGTCTTTATAGATAGAGACTAAGAAATAACGGAGGCGGTCGAGATGAGCGGCATGTTATATTCCATACCTGTGATTTTGACAGGTTATCGAATCGTACAAATTGAAGATGAAGCGACACCGCTTGCACAGGCAGTAAAGAGTGGATATTACGGTGATACAGTAGCCGGAATGCTGGGTATTGGTGTTCTATTACTCTTGCTGATTTACTTCATATTATGCAGAAAATACCAGAAAAGAATCATAGAATTGCAGGAAAATGCGCATCCCGGCTGGAACTGGTGGAAGCTTAGAAAACAGGCAACCGAACTGGAGGATAAAAAGGCAGAAAGAATTGTTGAGGATATCAGGCGGGCAGCGCAAAACTATATGGCTGTTTAAATTGGGACAAATGAAATAGGGTTGAAATAGAAAGGTCCGGGGAGCGTTCCCCGGATTTTTTTCGATATAATACAAAAAGTAAGTATTTCGTTGCTGATGTCTGACGGTAATGTTATAATTATATATGTGGCGATTCCGGAGAGCGGTGCCACAGGCATTAAGATAGAAAAGGAAGGCAAGGCATTCTATGAAAGTATTAGTAACAGGCGTAAAGGGCCAGTTAGGATATGATGTGGTAAATGAACTTACAAAGCGCGGCATCGAAGCGGTCGGCGTAGATATTCAGGAGATGGATATCACGGATGCTGCCAGCGTGGAAAAAGTGATCGGAGAGGCGGCACCGGATGCTGTGATCCACTGTGCAGCCTATACTGCAGTGGATGCAGCGGAAGATAACGTGGATCTCTGCCGCAGGGTCAATGCGGACGGTACACAGAATATTGCAAATATCTGCAAAAAGTTAGATTGCAAGATGATTTATATAAGTACTGATTATGTATTTGACGGCGAGGGTACCAGAGCTTGGGAACCCGACGATGAGCGCCATCCGCTGAACATATACGGACAGACCAAATATGAAGGGGAACTGGCAGTGCAGAATACTTTGGAGAAGTATTTTATCGTGAGAATCTCCTGGGTATTCGGTGTCAACGGCAAGAACTTTATCAAGACGATGCTGAATCTGGGCAAGACCCATGATCATCTCACGGTGGTGAATGACCAGTTTGGTTCGCCTACTTATACTTATGATCTGGCAAGGCTTCTGGTGGACATGGTGCAGACTGATAAATACGGCATCTATCATGCGACCAATGAAGGCATCTGCAACTGGTATGAGTTCGCCTGCGAGATCTTCCGCAAGGCAGGCATGAACGTGGATGTGGCTCCCGTGCCCGCCTCCGAGTATCCCACGAAGGCAAAGAGACCGGAGAACAGCCGCATGAGCAAGGAGAAACTGACCGAGAACGGATTTGAGAGACTTCCTTCCTGGCAGGATGCGCTGGAACGCTATCTGCCACAGATACAGTAGCGGTTCCTTATATAAGCAGCCCCTGTATAGGGGGAAATTTATGGGAAATACTTCATGGAGCGGTATCGGAAACGGTACTGCTCCTCTTTTGGTTATAATAATATGAAAAAGTGGTGAAAAACCCTGTAAATTTCACGAAAAACCAGTTGACAACGGGAGTTGGAACAAGTATACTATTAAAGCGTGCCAGAAAAGGTGCGTCTATTATACTATTAAGAAAGAGGTGAAACAGAATGCCAACATTTAACCAGTTAGTAAGAAAAGGACGTCAGACCTCTGTCAAGAAGTCTACTGCACCTGCTCTCCAGAAGGGTTACAACTCTCTTCACAAGAAAGCAACAGACGTTTCTGCTCCCCAGAAGCGTGGTGTATGTACTGCTGTTAAGACAGCAACTCCTAAAAAGCCTAACTCTGCTCTTAGAAAGATCGCCAGAGTACGTCTTTCCAACGGAATCGAAGTTACCAGCTACATTCCCGGTGAAGGTCACAATCTGCAGGAGCACAGCGTTGTTTTGATCCGTGGTGGTCGTGTTAAGGACCTGCCCGGTACCAGATATCACATCATCCGTGGTACCCTTGATACCGCCGGTGTCGCTAACAGAAAACAGGCTCGTTCCAAGTACGGCGCTAAGAGACCTAAGGATGCTAAGAAATAAGTAGTATCCGGGGCGTTTTGAACGTCGGACCGAGAGTTTGATGAAAATCCGTAAGGATTTTTGGAGACGATGCGGACATCGTCTTTGTACCACAAAAACGAAACTAAGAAAAGTGTTGGAATTCTGTGATACAGATATAACAGCGCGAACACTTGGGGAAACACATGTGAGTACCTATGATCTAACGTAAACAATTTGTTAAGGAGGGAAGAACCGTGCCACGTAAAGGACATATTCAGAAAAGAGATGTATTAGCAGATCCTTTATACAACAACAAAGTGGTTACCAAGCTTGTCAACAACATCATGTTAGATGGCAAGAAGGGTGTAGCCCAGAAGATCGTATACGGAGCATTTGCTAAGGTTGAAGAGAAGAGCGGCAAGCCTGCTCTGGAAGTATTCGAAGAGGCTATGAACAATATCATGCCTGTTCTGGAAGTAAAAGCAAGACGTATCGGTGGTGCTACCTATCAGGTACCTATCGAAGTTAGACCTGAGAGACGTCAGGCTCTGGGCCTTCGTTGGTTGACCATGTTCTCTCGTAAGAGAAGTGAGAAGACCATGGAAGACAGACTTGCTAACGAAATTCTTGACGCAGCCAACAATACCGGATCTGCAGTTAAGAGAAAAGAAGACATGCACAAGATGGCAGAGGCAAACAAGGCTTTTGCTCATTACAGATTCTAGTAGGAGGGAAAAAACTTGGCTGGAAGAGAATATCCGTTAGAGAGAACCAGAAATATCGGAATTATGGCTCATATCGATGCCGGTAAGACCACTACTACCGAGCGTATCCTGTATTACACAGGTGTTAACTATAAGATCGGTGATACTCATGAAGGTACTGCTACCATGGACTGGATGGCTCAGGAGCAGGAGAGAGGTATTACCATTACATCTGCAGCTACTACCTGTCACTGGACTCTTGAAAAAGAGACCAAACCCATGCCCGGTGCTCTGGAGCATCGTATCAACATCATTGATACCCCGGGTCACGTAGACTTCACCGTTGAGGTTGAGCGTTCCCTTCGTGTACTGGATGGCGCTGTCGGCGTCTTCTGTGCAAAGGGTGGTGTAGAGCCTCAGTCTGAGAACGTATGGCGTCAGGCTGATACCTACAATGTACCTCGTATGGCATTCATCAACAAGATGGATATCCTGGGGGCTAACTTCTACGCAGCAGTAGATCAGATCCGTACCAGACTTGGTAAGAACGCTATCTGCCTTCAGTTACCTATCGGTAAGGAAGATGAGTTCAAGGGAATCATTGATCTGTTCGAGATGAAGGCTTATATCTACAACGATGATAAGGGTGATGACATCACTGTTACCGATGATCTTGGAGATATGGCTGATGAGGCTGCATTATATCATGACGAGCTCATTGAAAAGGTTTGTGAGCTGGATGATGATCTGACAATGATGTATCTGGAAGGTGAAATTCCTTCTGTTGAAGAGATGAAGGCTGCTTTGAGAAAAGCTACCTGTGAGTGCAGAGCCGTTCCTGTATGCTGCGGTACTGCATACAGAAATAAGGGCGTTCAGAAGCTTTTGGATGCTATTATCGAGTATATGCCTTCTCCTCTGGATGTGCCGGCTATTAAGGGTGTAGACCTTGACGGTAATGAAGTAGAGAGAAAGTCTTCCGATGAAGAGCCTTTCGCTGCACTTGCATTCAAGATCATGACTGACCCGTTCGTAGGTAAGCTTGCTTACTTCCGTGTATATTCCGGTACTTTGAATTCCGGTTCTTATGTGCTCAATGCTACTAAGGACAAGAAGGAACGTGTAGGACGTATCCTGCAGATGCATGCAAACAAGCGTGCAGAGCTGGAAAAGGTTTACTCCGGTGATATCGCAGCAGCAGTTGGTTTCAAGTTCACCACTACCGGTGATACCATCTGTGATGAGCAGCACCCTGTAATCCTGGAGTCCATGGAGTTCCCTGAGCCCGTTATCGAGCTGGCTATCGAGCCTAAGACCAAAGCCGGTCAGGGCAAGATGGGTGAAGCTCTTGCAAAACTGGCAGAAGAAGATCCTACTTTCCGTGCTCATACCAATCAGGAGACAGGTCAGACCATCATCGCCGGTATGGGTGAGTTGCATTTGGAGATCATCGTTGACCGTCTGCTTCGTGAGTTCCATGTAGAAGCTAACGTAGGTGCTCCTCAGGTTGCTTATAAGGAAGCGTTTACCAAGGCTGTCGAAGTGGATTCCAAGTATGCTAAGCAGTCCGGTGGTCGTGGACAGTATGGACATTGTAAAGTTAAGTTTGAGCCCCTGGAGGCTAACTGTGAGAAGTTTGAATTTGATCCTAAGGCAAACATTCTGATCAACGATCCTCCTACCCTGTTATTCGAATCTACTGTAGTCGGTGGTTCCATTCCTAAGGAATACATCCCCGCAGTAGGTGAAGGTATCCAGGAAGCAGCTCAGGCTGGTATTTTGGGTGGATTCCCTGTACTGGGTGTTCATGCGAATGTATATGATGGATCCTATCATGAGGTCGACTCCTCCGAGATGGCATTCCACATTGCAGGTTCCATGGCATTCAAGGAAGCAATGCAGAAGGCAGCTCCTGTACTGCTTGAGCCGATCATGAAGGTTGAGGTTACCATGCCCGAGGAATACATGGGCGATGTAATCGGTGATCTGAACTCCCGTCGTGGTCGTGTAGAAGGTATGGAAGACATCGGCGGTGGTAAGATGGTTAAGGCTTTCGTTCCCCTTGCTGAGATGTTCGGTTACTCCACAGACCTGCGTTCCAAGACCCAGGGTCGTGGTAACTACTCCATGTTCTTCGAAAAGTATGAGCCCGTTCCTAAGAACGTTCAGGAAAAGGTTCTTGCTGCAAAGGCGAAATAAGCATTAAAACAATAAAAATAACTTGAAAAACCTCTGATTATTTAATATAATCAGAGGTAGCCGAGTTAAAAAGCGCCGAGTGCGCGTTCGCCACTTCGGCGAGTAGAAAAATATAAACAGTTTAATTATTTTAAGGAGGACTTAAATAATGGCTAAAGCTAAATTTGACAGAACAAAGCCCCATTGTAACATTGGTACCATCGGTCACGTTGACCATGGTAAAACTACTCTGACCGCTGCAATCTCCAAGGTTCTTTCCGAGAGAGTACCTGGTAACGAGAAGGTTGACTTCGATAACATCGATAAGGCTCCCGAAGAGAGAGAGCGTGGTATCACCATTTCTACCGCTCACATCGAGTACCAGACCGAGAAGAGACACTATGCACACGTTGACTGCCCGGGCCATGCTGACTACGTTAAGAACATGATCACCGGTGCTGCACAGATGGATGGTGCTATCCTCGTTGTAGCTGCTACTGATGGTGTTATGGCTCAGACCAAGGAGCACATCCTTCTGTCCCGTCAGGTAGGCGTTCCTTACATCATCGTATTCCTGAACAAGTGTGATATGGTTGACGATCCCGAGCTGATCGAGCTGGTTGAGATGGAAGTAACCGAGCAGCTGGAAGAGTACGACTTCAATGACTGCCCTATCATCAAGGGTTCCGCTCTGAAGGCTCTGGAAGATCCCAGCAGCGAGTGGGGCGACAAGATCATGGAACTGATGGATACTGTAGATTCTTATATCCCTGATCCTCAGCGTGATACTGATAAGCCTTTCCTGATGCCTGTAGAGGACGTATTCACCATTACCGGTCGTGGTACCGTTGCTACCGGTCGTGTAGAGCGTGGTGTTCTGCATCTGAATGATGAAGTTGAAATCGTTGGTATCAAGGAAGAGACCAAGAAGACTGTTGTAACCGGTATCGAAATGTTCCGTAAGATGCTGGATGAGGCACAGGCTGGTGATAACATCGGTGCTCTGCTTCGTGGTATCCAGAGAACTGAAATCGAAAGAGGACAGGTTCTGGCTAAGCCCGGTACTGTTACCTGCCACAGAAAGTTTACCGCTCAGGTATACGTTCTGACCAAGGATGAAGGTGGACGTCATACTCCTTTCTTCAACAACTATCGTCCTCAGTTCTACTTCAGAACCACCGACGTTACCGGCGTTTGCGAACTGCCCGCTGGTGTTGAGATGTGCATGCCTGGTGATAACGTAGAGATGACCATCGAACTGATCCATCCTATCGCTATGGAGCAGGGTCTTACCTTCGCTATCCGTGAGGGTGGTAGAACAGTAGGATCAGGACGTGTTGCTACAATCATTGAGTAATTAATAGAATTACACTAAATTTAAGGCTTCCAAGGTTTTCCTTGGGAGCCTTTTTGCGGTGTGCCGAGCATGGCACTAATCTTACTGGTGCAAGTCCAGTGGTGGCAATAGAGGTGGTAGATAGGAAATTATATAATCATATTGACAAGCGAGACCACAGATGATAGTCTGTATATAAGACCATCACCTGTGGTCTGTTGGATTTAGGAGGATACACATATGGAAATTCAATTAGGTGTGATCGAGGCAAGATATGCAGATATGATTTGGGAGCATGAACCGGTTACTTCATCGGAACTGGTAAAGATGACGGCAGTGGAGTTTAACTGGAAGCGTACAACTGCACACAATGTTTTGAGAAGATTGATTGATAAGGGATTGTTTCAGAATGAAAACGGACTGGTAACAGCCGTAATATCCAGAGAGGATTTTTATGCCAGACAGAGCAGACAGTATGTAGAAGACACTTTTGCGGGTTCTCTTCCGGCATTTATTGCAGCATTTACGCAGGATGCAAAACTGACACCGAAAGAAGCTGAGGCAATTCGTAAGATGATTGACCAGGCGGAGGAAAAGTGAGTATGGGAGTAATTTTCTTAAATCTATTGAATATGAGCATCACAGCCAGTTGGTTGATTTTAGCAGTATTAGGTATTCGACTTTTATTCAGGAGAATACCTAAGTGGATTACCTGTTTATTATGGGGTGTGGTAGCAATCAGACTGATATTTCCGTTCTCCATAGAAAGTGTATTTAGTCTGCAACCAAGTGCAGAGCCTATCAGAACCAGTACCATGGTAGAGGGAGAACTGATACCTTATGTGCCGTCCGTAGACAGTAACATAGGTGTTGTAGAAAATACTGTAAATCCCTTATTGGCAGAAGCCTTTGCATATCAGGAAACAGAAAGCGCGGCTCCGTTGCAGGTATTTATAGGAATCGTAGGAAGTGTTTGGCTGTGTGGAATGGTAGTACTTCTTATTTTTGCACTGGTGAGTATGATAAAATTGCGCCTATGTGTAAGGGAAGCGGTGCGCTACAAAGAAAACATCTATATTTGTGATGCAGTAAAGTCCCCATTCATTTTTGGGATTATCAGACCCAGAATATATCTTTCCTCTTCACTATCAGGGGAAGAGATGGAATATATTATAGCGCATGAGAGTGCACATCTTAAAAGAAAAGATCACTTGTG
>OGIL01000931.1_pt1 | contig 16417 bp, 17 predicted proteins | sample 1571751 | NCBI WGS metagenome assembly OGIL01 (sample SAMEA2581964, study PRJEB24529) | metagenome | biome: Human gut stool | place: China | collected 2011 | reverse complement strand
TTACTAATTACAGGAGGTTGTAACAATATGGAAACAAAAAAAGAAATTCGTAGCAGGCTTAAAAAGCAAAGAGGCCTTCTGGGGGCTGATGAGTGCCTCGGTATGAGCCATGAAATTTATAAAAGGCTCATAGCTTTAGAGCTCGACAGGGAATATGACAACATACTTTTGTATTCAGCTATCAGAAATGAAGTGAATACTGATGAGTATTTTACCTATTTAATAAACAAAGCAAAAAGGATATATTATCCGAGGGTTTCGGGCAATACAATGTCCTTTTACAGGGTAAGAAGCCTTGATGAGCTTAATTGTGGTTCATTTAATATTAAAGAGCCTGATATGACGAGAGAGTATATTGAATCGGATGGCAGGGCGCTTATGATAGTGCCGGGGCTTGCCTTCTCGGATACCGGTTACAGAATCGGTTATGGCAAGGGTTTTTATGACAGATATTTATCGTCTTTTGCAAAAAGAGAAACTGTTATGGCAGTTGGAGTGGGCTACGATTTCCAGTTACTTAGCAGCATGACGTTTGAAGATGAATATGACGTACCCTTAGATGGGGTGATAACAGATAAGAGAGAGGTGTTTATTGATGAATGATTTAGAAAAAATTTGTGCGGATGCATACGAGGCCAGAGTAAAGATAGGAACACTGGATACGGATATCAAGAATAAGGTATTAAATGATGCAGCGGACAATCTGCTTAAGGCAGAAAAAGAAATCCTTGAGGCAAACAAAAGGGATGTGGCCACAGCAGAGGAAAATATGAAGGCAAAGAGCATGATTGACAGGCTCTCGCTTGACCATGACAGGCTCCTTGGCATGGCTGACGGACTCAGACAGATAGCAAAGCTTGCAGACCCAATTGGGGAAGTGATGTCTATGTCAAAGCGTCCTAATGGCCTTATTATCGGAAAAAGAAGAGTTGCAATCGGTGTTGTGGGAATCATTTTTGAGGCTCGCCCAAATGTCACATCAGATGCCTTTGGTCTGTGTTTTAAGACAGGCAACTGTGTCATATTAAAGGGTGGAAGTGATGCGATAAATACCAATATCGCAATAGTTAAGGCACTAAAAAAGGCTTTGACGGACAATTTGGTTTCTGCTGCTGCACTTGCACTTATTGAGTCAACAGACAGAGAGACAACAAATGCATTTATGAAGATGGATCAGTATGTGGATGTGCTCATACCAAGAGGTGGTGCAGGACTCATCCAGAATGTTGTCAAAAATGCTACAATTCCTGTCATCCAGACAGGTACAGGCAACTGCCATGTATATGTGGACAAGGATGCAGACTTTGACATGGCTGTTAACATTATTAACAATGCAAAGACCCAGAGAATCAGTGTCTGCAATGCATGTGAGTCGATTGTAGTACACAGTGCCATAGCGGAGGAGTTTCTGCCAAAGCTGTACGATAAGCTAAGAGAGCATCATGTACAGCTGCACTGTGATGAAAGAGCGCAGGCAATTCTTGCCGGAAGAGATGATGTGACAGAGGCCACTGCCGATGACTGGGGTATGGAGTACCTTGATTACATCATGTCGGTAAAGATTGTTGACAGCATTGATGAGGCAATCGAGCATATCAACAGATACAACACATCACATTCAGAGGCAATCATCACAAATGATTATGACAACGCACAGAAGTTCTTAAATGAGATAGATGCTGCATGCGTTTATGTAAATGCCTCAACCAGATTTTCTGATGGAAATGAATTCGGCTTTGGAGCTGAGATAGGAATCAGCACACAGAAGCTTCACGCAAGGGGACCTATGGGGCTTGAAGCACTGACTAGCTACAAATATATTATTTACGGCAGTGGTCAGATCAGGGAATAGTCAGGTAAAGTATCATAGAATTAATTTGAGAGGAAATATAATATAACATGAGCTACGATATAGATATAACAAAGACACCACCGGCACATGAGCCTGAGAGGCGGCAGTATTACTACATGGCAAAGGCAAAGGATTTTGTTGAAAAGAAATCTAAAGAAATCGGCCGTCCTATGACTTATTTTGTAAAGACATTCGGGTGTCAGATGAATGCCCGCGACTCAGAAAAGCTTGTCGGAATACTCGAGCAGATAGGCTACGTGGAAGGAACTGATGAGCACTCTGATTTCATTGTATACAACACCTGTACCGTACGTGAGAATGCTAACAACAAGGTGTACGGCAGACTTGGGTATCTGCAGAATTACAAGAAAAAGAATCCTCTGATGAAGATTGCTCTCTGCGGCTGCATGATGCAGGAGCCGGAGGTTGTTGAAAACATCAAAAAGCATTACAAGTTTGTAGATATAGTGTTCGGAACCCACAATATATTCAAGTTTGCAGAGATTTTATGCAACAATATTGAGTCAGGTTCACAGGTGATTGACATATGGAAGGATACCAACCAGATTGTTGAGGATCTGCCGGTGAAGAGAAAGTTCTCTTTCAAATCAGGTGTCAATATCATGTTTGGCTGCAACAATTTCTGCAGCTATTGTATCGTGCCATACGTAAGAGGTCGTGAGAGAAGCAGGGAGCCTAGGGATATCATAAGAGAGATAGAAAAGCTTGTCTCAGACGGAGTGTGCGAGATAATGCTTCTCGGACAGAATGTCAACTCATATGGTAAAACTCTTGACAATCCTATAACCTTTGCAGAGCTTCTTCGCGAGGTCAATAAGATTGAAGGACTTAAGAGGATTCGTTTTATGACATCTCATCCAAAGGATTTATCAGATGACCTGATTATGGCGATAAAGGAGTGCGACAAGGTGTGCAAGCATATGCATCTGCCGCTTCAGTCAGGAAGCTCAAGGGTGCTTAAGGAGATGAACAGGCACTATGACAAGGAAAAATATCTCGACGAGGTAAAGAGACTTCGTGAGCAGATTCCTGATATTGCAATCACAACTGATATCATTGTAGGCTTCCCGGGAGAGACTGAGGAGGATTTCCTTGAGACAATGGATGTTGTTAAGAGGGTCAGATATGACAGTGCTTTTACATTTATTTACTCAAAGAGAACAGGTACACGCGCTGCCACAATGGAGAATCAGGTGCCGGATGATGTGGTTAAGGACAGGTTTGACAGGCTCTTAAAGGAGGTTCAGACTATCTCGTCAGAAAAGGCAAAATGCTATGAGGGCAAAGTGGTTCCGGTACTTGCAGAGGAGATGGATGACCAGAAGGACGGCTATGTGACCGGACGTATGGACAATAATTCAATCGTACATTTTCCGGGTACCGAGGATATGATTGGAAATATCTACAATGTGAAGCTTGATGAGTGCAGAGGCTTTTACTATATGGGAGAGATAAAAGAGGATGCGTAAGCGTTTTGGCAGAAATGATATAATCCTGATATCGGTTATTGTAATTATCTCTGTCGCTCTGCTTCTTATATGGAAGCTTGTATATTTAAAGGGGCAGGATACGGATAGCGATGCATGTGTCAAGGTGACTATCGATGGAAGGGCCTATGGCACATATCCGCTTTCAAAGGATGATACAATTGAGATAAAAAACGGCGATGGCGATGTTACTAACACCCTTGTCATAAAGGGAGGTGTGGCGGATATGACTTCTGCCGACTGTCCGGATCATCTGTGTGTGAAGCAGAAGGCGATATCCAAGGAGGGAGAGTCGATTATCTGTCTGCCGAATAAGGTTGTTGTGACGGTAAAAAGTGACACGAAATCCGATATAGATTCGATATCCAAGTGATACCCGAACATTTTTATAGAAAGAATGAGATAAATGAAAACCAGAAAGATTGCATATCTTGGTATGCTTATGGCACTGGCACTGGTGCTAAGCTATGTTGAGTCACTTATACCGTTTGCGGTAGGCATACCGGGAGTGAAGCTTGGACTTACAAATATAGTGACAGTAATCATGCTTTATATAGCAGCACCCATGGAGACGTTTCTGCTATGTGTATTTCGTGCGGTGCTTTCAGGCTTTATGTTTGGAAATGCGTTCAGCATCATATATTCACTGGCAGGCTGTATACTAAGCTTTATCGTTATGTACCTGCTAAAGAAATCAGATAAATTCAGTTCGGTTTCAATAAGCCTGGTCGGTGGAGTGTGTCACAATATAGGACAGATAATAGTTGCGGCTATAGTTTTGTCAACCTACAGCGTAGTGTATTATATTCCGGTGCTTCTTGTGGCAGGATGCATCACGGGACTTGTGATTGGAATAGTAGCTTCACAGGTGCTTTTGAGGATTTCTGACAGCTTTCATGTATAGTTTTAATGGGCTGTAATCTACGTATATTTAATAACAAAAGGAGATGCTGCTGTTTTTATGCCTGTGTGTCAGGCTACAGTCGAAACAGTAACAAATGGATTCAATGTATGCATATATAAAAGGAGAGCTTGCAGAAAAAAATATAGACAGCATTGTAGTGGAGGCAGCAGGTGTAGGCTATCTCATTTACATACCGACGCAGTATTTTGATATGCTGCCTGACGAGGGGGAGGATGTAAAAATTTACACCTACCTGTGTGTCAGGGAGGATGCCATGATACTTTATGGCTTTTTGAGCAAGGATGATCTTGAAATCTTTAAGCTGCTGATTACAGTCAGCGGAATCGGACCAAAGGGCGGCCTTGCCATTTTGTCAACTCTGCCTGCCGATGATTTGCGTTTTGCGATTCTATCGGGCGATTCAAAGGCTATATCAAAGGCACCGGGAATAGGTGCAAAGACGGCTCAGAGAGTGATACTTGATTTAAAGGACAAGCTGTCGCTTGAGGATGCATTTGAAAAGAAGCTTGAGAACCAGGTATCCGGTGCTGTTTCATCCATGAACAGCACTGTGAAAAATGATGCTGTCATGGCGCTTAATGCGCTTGGATACTCATCTACTGAGAGTCTTAAGGCAGTGTCCAAGGTTGATATCACAGAGGATATGGATGTAGAGGATGTGCTGAAGTTTGCGCTCAAAAATATGGGCTGATTGATAAAAGCTGTAAGCTTAAAACAGAAACGGGGAACAAAACGTGAAAAGAGTAATTTCCACACAATTGCAGGAAGAGGACATAAAGATAGAGAAATCCCTGCGTCCTATGTATTTTGATGGCTATATCGGTCAGCAGAAGATAAAGGACAATTTAAAAATATATATTGAAGCTGCAAAATCAAGGGGCGAGGCGCTCGATCATGTGCTGTTTTACGGACCTCCGGGGCTTGGAAAGACAACACTTGCAGGAATCATTGCAAATGAGATGGGTACAAAGATAAAGGTGACCTCCGGTCCTGCAATAGGTAAGCCGGGAGAGATGGCAGCCATACTCAACGGACTTTCGGAGGGCGATATACTGTTTGTCGATGAGATTCACAGACTAAACCGTCAGGTGGAGGAGGTGCTCTATCCTGCCATGGAGGATTACGCCATTGATATCATGATTGGAAAGGGCGAGTCTGCAAAGTCAATCAGATTCAACCTGCCCAAATTCACCCTTGTAGGTGCAACAACGAGGGCGGGCATGCTGTCAGCGCCTCTTCGGGACAGGTTTGGCGTGGTAAATCACATGGAGTTTTATACTGTCGATGAGTTAAAGCATATTATCGTCAATTCCGCAAAGGTGCTTGGAGTTGAGATAGATGACAAGGGAGCCTACGAGATGGCAAGACGATCAAGAGGCACGCCAAGACTTGCAAACAGACTGCTAAAGCGTGTCAGGGATTTTGCGCAGGTCAAGTATGACGGCAAAATTACCTATGATGTGGCAAGCTTTGCGCTGGACCTTTTGGAAGTGGACAAGTACGGACTGGATTTAAACGACAGAAATATACTTCTCACCATCATTGATAAGTTTGCGGGAGGACCGGTAGGTCTTGATACGCTTGCGGCGGCAATAGGTGAGGATGCCGGAACCATTGAGGATGTTTACGAGCCGTATCTTGTGAAGAACGGCTTTATAAACCGCACACCAAAGGGACGTGTGGCGACAGACCTTGCCTTTGAGCATTTTGAGAGAAAAAGGGCTTAAAGTTGCAATTTATATCTATAAGGCATATAATAAATAAGTATTTGATATTGAAATTGATATTAATATAGCTGGTTTGAATAAATGTGAAAACGGAGGATGATTAAATGTCTGCAAAAACAAATGCCGAGGTGGTAATAGACGGAAAGGTTTACACACTGTCAGGATATGAGAATGAGGAATACTTACAGAAGGTTGCGGCATACATCAACAACAAGATTGCAGAGTTTGATGATATGGATGAGTATAAGCATCTTCCGGGCAATATGAAGAGCACACTTATTGAGCTCAATATTGCTGATGATTATTTCAAGGCAAAGGCACTTGTTGAAAAGCTCGAGGGTGATATAGAGAATAAGGATAAGGAAATATATGATTTAAAGCATGATTTAATTTCCAATCAGGTAAAGACCGAGAATGCTGAGGCGAGCATGAAGGAGCTTGAGGCACAAAACAAAGAGCTTTTACTCAACAAGGCAAGACTTGAGGCAACTCTTGAGGAGTCACTTCTTGATGGAAAAAAGCCTGTTAAAAAATCTGCACATGCTTCTAAAGGGGCAAATGACAGTAGCGATAAATAGCAATAAAAGGGGAACGGTTATCGTACACTGTTCCCTATTTTATTGCAGATTTATATAACATAAAATTAGCATCTATATGAGGAAATATATGAGAAATAAAGATTTTGAACTGCTTGCACCGGCAGGCAACCTTGAGATACTTAAGGGCGTGATAGAAAGCGGCGCCGATGCTGTGTATGTGGGCGGAAGCATGTTTGGAGCCAGGGCATATGCCAATAATTTCACAGAAGAGGAGCTTTTAGAGGCAATTGATTTTGCGCATTTACGAGGAGTAAAGGTGTATCTGACGGTCAATACGCTGATTAAAAACAGTGAGTTTTCAAAGCTCTACGACTACCTGCTTGTGTACTACAAAAGAGGTCTTGACGCAGTGATAGTGCAGGACCTTGGAGTGGTGAAGGCTATCCATGAGTATTTTCCTTCAATGGAGATACATACGAGTACACAGATGACGGTGACTGGAGCAGACGGAGTGCGTTTTCTTTCACAGTTTGGAGTGACGCGTGTGGTCATGGCAAGGGAGGTTTCTCTTGCCGAGATGAAGCGCATACATGAGGAAACCGGCATGGAGCTTGAAGCCTTTGTGCACGGAGCATTGTGCTATTCGTATTCCGGACAGTGCCTTTTCAGCAGTATTTTAGGTGGTAGAAGCGGAAACAGAGGCCGCTGTGCACAGCCGTGCAGACTGCCGTATACCGTGGAGGGCAAAAAGGATGAATACATTTTAAGCCTTAAGGATATGTGTGGTATAAAGGCTCTTGACAAGCTGCATGATGCAGGTGTTTATTCGCTCAAGATTGAGGGACGTATGAAGCAGCTTGAGTATGCATGCGGAGTGGTAAAATACTACAGAAGCTATATTGACAGCAAAAAGCCTGTTAGTGATGCTGATTATGACAGGATAAAGGAACTTGGAAACCGCTGTGGTTTCACAGACAGGTATTATTTCGACCACAATGGCTCTGATATGGTGACTTATGTGAAGCCTAATTTTGTTTCAAATGCTGCAGAGCCTTCGCCTGAAAAAAGAAAGCTCTCGATAGAGGGAGAGCTTGTTTTAAGAGAGGGCGAGCCCGGAAGCCTCACCGTAAAAAGAGGTGATGTGACATACAAAGCCTCAATAGAACCTGTCAGCGCCGCACTTAAGGCACCGCTTGATAAAAAAGCCGCTATCGACAGGATAAACAAAACCGGTGATACAGACTTTGAGTTTTCACATATTAAAGCTCAAATCGGAGAAAACGTCTTTGTGCCGAACGGAGCACTAAATAAGCTGCGCCGCGATGCAATTTCAGGGCTTTGTGATAAGCTGTTGAAGGAATATTACAGGGATGACGCGCGATATGTTGATATATCAAGTCTTTCTAAGCTTCCGGAGCATGCCATAAAAAGCGACGCAGCACATGAAACTATAAATGATTACACCACCATATGCTCGTGTATGACACGCGCGCAGCTTGATACACTCGTGACATATGACTGCTTTGATGTGTTTTATCTTGATTTTGACATGTATGACCGCAAGACTCTTATACAGCAGTTTACAGATGATGTGCAAAGCCTTGCAAAGCGAAATAAAAAAGTGTATCTCATGCTGCCTACGATATTCAGGGCGGATTCATCTGATTATTTTGTATCTATCGCAAAAGAGCTTGATAAAGTAAGCTTCGATGGCTTTGTGGTGAAAAACTACGAGGAAATTTATCTGACAGAAAATTTGTTTACAGGGAAAAAAGTTATTTTAGACCACAATATGTATACCTTTAATGATGTTTCAAAGAGTGCTTTTTTTGAGCACGGAGTAAGTGGTGACACAGTGCCGCTTGAACTCAATTCAAAGGAGATTATGCACAGAAACAATATAGGCTCGCAGATGATAGTCTATGGATATTATCCGCTTATGACCACCGCCAATTGTGTGCACAAAAACACAAAGGGCTGTGATAAAAAGCAAAAGCTTATATATTTAAAGGATAGATACAATAAATCCTTTGCAGTTTGTAACAACTGTAAGGAGTGCTATAATACAATATATAATTCACTGCCTACCATGCTCACAAAGAACATAAGTAAGCTTAAGGAGGCTGGTATCAGAAGTTTTAGATACAGCTTTACAATCGAGACTCCAAAGCAGATTAAGGCGGTTATGGATGATAATGTAGCTGAATATACAAACGGACATTACAAAAGAGGAGTAGAATAACATGGTACATCTGATAGTACAGCTTTCCAAGTATATTATGATAATACTTTTTCTCATATATACTTTTTTATGCTTTCATTTATTCAAGTATCCCGACAAGCCGAAAAAGCAGAGGCATATATATAATCTGCAGAGATTCTATATGTTTCTGATTCATTTAGATGGTTTTTTGGTGCTCTTTGTCACGACAATGGATACAAAGATAATAGGATTTTATATAGCACAGCTTGTGCTTTTTGAATCAATTTATTTGATTTATCATAAGTTTTATAAGAATGCCTCAGAGCTTGTTCTAAACAACATGGTGATGATGCTTTGTATAAGCATGATTATTCTAACGAGAATTTCGTTTGACAAGGCATTAAGGCAGTTTGTTTTTGTACTTGCCGGAACGATATTTGCGTTTTTAATACCGCTTATCATGCAAAAAGGCACGATGTTTCGAAAACTGACATGGACATATGCCGGTGTGGGAATACTTGGTCTTTTGTCAGTGCTTGTGGTAGGAGTGGCGAGCAGAGGAGCAAAGCTTTCTTTGACATTTGGTCCTGTTTCAATTCAGCCATCTGAGTTTGTGAAGATACTTTTTGTATTTTTTATAGCATCCATGCTGTATAAATCAACAGATTTAAAGCAGCTTGCCATAACAAGCGGCGTATCGGCCGTGTTTGTGCTGATACTTGTTGCATCAAATGATCTAGGTGGAGCGCTTTTGTATTTCTTTACATATCTGGTCATGATTTATGTTGCGACAAAAAAGTTTTATATTTTTGCCGGAGGACTCGCGTTTGTGGGGCTTGGAATGTACGCAGGCTATCATCTGTTTTCACATGTGAAAAACAGAATTGTTGCATGGCTTGATCCTCTTTCTGTCATAGACAAGGCTGGCTATCAGGTGTGTCAGTCGCTTTTTGCCATAGGTACAGGCGGACTGTTTGGCTTTGGACTGGGGCAGGGACTGCCGAATAAGATACCTATTGTGTCTAAAGACTTTATCATAGCGGCTATCTCAGAGGAGATGGGCGGTATATTTGCTGTCTGCCTCATCATGGTTTGTGTCAGCTGCTTTCTTATGATATTTAATCTTTCCATGCAGATGAAGGATGCGTTTTACAAGTATGTGGCGCTGGGACTTGGCAGCGTGTATGCGCTTCAGGTGCTTTTAACTGTCGGCGGCTCAACCAAGTTTATACCGATGACCGGTGTGACGTTACCGCTTGTGAGCTATGGTGGCAGCTCGCTTTTATCTACGATGATTATTTTTGGAATGATACAGGGCATGTATATTATGCAGGCAGCCCCTGAAAAAAGGAGAAATATAGATGACAAGAGACGAAAGGACCATGAGACAAAAAACAGACAAAAGCAGACAGCTAAAGAGCCGGGGGCGCAGGGAAGTCAACAGAGAAGGAGAAAACCGGCAGCAGGCGGCAAAAACAGCACGAAGACACAGAAATAGAGAGTATGCGGTTGTTACATATTTTTTCCTTATAGTTTTTGTTGGATTGATAGGTTATTTCTTGTATTTCCAGTTTGTAAAAAGCGACGAATTCATTAACAGTCCATATAATTCGCTGCAGGATCTTTTCTCTAAGAACGTAGTGAGGGGCGAGATACAGACTAAGGATGGACATGTCATAGCACGGACAAAGGTCAGCTCGGATGCGTCTGAGACAAGGGAATATCCTGACGGCAGGATGTTTGCGCATGTGGCAGGCTTTGCCGTAAACGGTAAGGCCGGGCTTGAAAAGCAGGAAAATTTCTCATTGCTTCGCTCACATGAGTTTTTCCTTGACCAGATAGTAAATGATATAAGCGGTAAGAAAAATACCGGTGATAATGTCGTAACCACACTGGATTACGAAGCACAGGCGGCTGCATACAATGCTCTTGGCGACTATGAAGGTGCTGTCATTGCAATTGAGCCGAAGACAGGAAAGATTGCAGTTATGGTGTCAAAGCCTGATTATGACCCAAACACCATAGCAAGTGACTGGGAGAGCGTAAACGGTGAGGGCAGCACTGCTCTTTACAACAGGGCAACACAGGGACAGTATGCCCCGGGCTCAGTGTTTAAGATTTTTACAGCGCTTGAGTATTATAACGAAAATCCGTCTACATACAACGACTACAGCTTTGATTGTGATGGAAGCATTACTGAGGATGGCTTTACAATCCACTGTGCCGGAAATAAATCACACGGGCAGGAGGACTTAACAAAGTCGTTTGCAAAGTCATGCAACTCGTCCTTTTCCAATATAGGTCTTTTGGTGGACAACAATAAGCTTAATACCTTGTGTGACGACATGCTTTTCAACAAGAATCTGCCTATAGCCTTTGATTCAAAAAAGAGTAAATTTGCACTGGATAACAATGCTTCGTCAGCTCTAACAATGCAGACTGCGATAGGTCAGGGAAACACGCTTGTTTCGCCACTTCATATGTGCATGATTGCCGGTGCAATCTGCAATGATGGCAATCTGATGAGACCATATCTGGTAGACCATACGGAGAATGCAGCAGGGGCGCTTGTGGAGCAGAATAAACCGGCTTCATACAAGCAGATTATGTCAAAGGATCAGGCAGCTTTTCTTCAGAATCTTATGGCAGCAGTGGTGTCTGATGGAACAGGCGCAAAGCTAAGCAATCAGAGCTATGAGGCCTTTGGAAAGACCGGAACTGCCCAGGTATCAGATTCTACAGACCAGACCAATGCCTGGTTTGTGGGCTATGGAAAAAAGGATGGCTACAATGATCTGGCTATCGCAGTAGTTGTGGAGGATTCGGGTGCCGGAAGCACATATGCGGTGCCGGTGGCAAAAAAGGTATTTGATAAATATTTCAATGAATAGGCTTGTTGCACTTTTTTTAGAAGTAGGTTATACTTAAGTGTAATGACAGACGTTATCGTTCATATTTCGCTTGAACTGACAGATAGCGTTTAAACCACACTTGGAGGAATGGCAATGATAGAAGCAACGAGCTGTGGCGGTGTGGTAATCTTTCGTGGCAAAATATTACTCTTATACAAGAACTACAGGAACAGGTACGAGGGGTGGGTATTACCCAAGGGAACTGTGGAATCTGATGAAGAGTACAAGGACACTGCAATCCGTGAAGTGAAAGAGGAGACCGGTGCCAGTGCAACGATAATCCAATATGTGGGTAAGAGCCACTATTCTTTTACCGTGCCACATGATACAGTGGAAAAGGATGTACACTGGTATCTTATGATGGGCGAAAGTTATTATAGTAAACCGCAAAGAGAAGAGTATTTCATGGATTCAGGATTTTACAAGTATCACGAGGCATATCATCTGCTCAAGTTTGCAAATGAGAAGCAGATACTTGAGAAGGCTTACAATGAGTACCTGGATTTAAAGAAAAGCAATTTATGGGGGACACACAAGTATTATTAGTATTATTAAAAAGCAGTTTTAAAAACTGCTTTTTGAGGTTTTGGAATGAAATGGTATGAGGATTTATTTGTAGGAGAGTCTGTTACCGGAAAGATAAAGAAAATCAAGTGGAAGATAGAGCATAATGCCGGCATGCTTCACACATACATCATCACGTTTCCGTCAAATGAGGAAAATCTTTTGGATATCATTCCGACAAGAGAATTGCTGCAAAAGGGATATCCTAAGAAGAATCTGCACATAATCGCAGTAGCGGGCAATTATGATGAGGCACTTTTGCTGGCCTGTGATATTGTTAAGGAGACATACGAAAATACAGGTAAAACAGATGTGAAGAGCTATTTAAAGAGCAAACGGAGGAAATAGATAGATGATATTTACGATTTTAAAGGTCATAGGCATCATACTCCTTGTAGTGCTTGCTCTTATACTTACAGCGCTGCTTTGCGTACTGTTTGTGCCGGTCAAGTACAGGGCTGTCGGAAGCTTTGAAAATACAGACATAAGAGCAAAAGCACATGTGTCATGGCTTTTTCATTTGTTTGCACTGCATATAGAGTATGCGGATGAAACTGACGGATATATAAGGCTTGCTTTTGTGAAGCGGAAGCTGTTTGATGATGCTGACTCTGATTATGAAAATGATGAAAAGGCCGCTGAGGCTTCTGATGATGATGTAATGGATGAGGCAGCTAAAACTGAAACAGAAGATAAAGTCAGTGAAAACACCGGAGATGAGCCTAAAATATCGGCAGATGAGAATCAGCATATAAAACAACAAACAAAGCTCACTCATAAAAAAACATATAAAAAGCCACATAAAAAACAATTTAAAGATAAGTCAGAAAAAATAAAAAACTGTATCTATAAGCTAAAAAGAGAATACAGTGATGAGAGAAACAAAGCCGCTTTTTTACATCTGAAAAAAGAGCTTTTTATCATTCTTAAAAGAATATGCCCAAGGAGGCTTAAGCTTACAATGGTTTATTCAACCGGTTCGCCGGATACAACAGGTATTTTATTAGGTATTTTAGCATGCTTTCCTGTCGGCTATAAAAACAAATGGCGGATTACACCTGATTTCGAGAGTGAAAATCCATATGCAAAGGGCAGCTTTGATATAAAGGGGCATGTGATAGTAATAAGTATTTTAGCGGCAACACTTAGAATTTTATTTGATAAAAACTGCCGCAGATTATATAATAGGATAAGCAGATAGGAGGAAGATATTATGGCAGATAATAGTTTCAACAACACAGTGGAGTCACTTTTCAAGGGGATGGACAGTTTTATCACTACAAAGACAGTGGTTGGTGATGCGATTCATATAGGGGATACAATCATACTTCCGCTTGTGGATGTGTCGTTTGGAGTGGCAGCAGGAGCATTTTCGGCAGAAAAGAAAAATAACGGAGCCGGCGGTATGGGCGGAAAGATTCAGCCAAGTGCAGTGCTCGTTATCCAGAATGGACAGACAAAGCTTGTCAATGTAAAGAATCAGGACGGCATGACAAAGATACTTGATATGGTGCCGGACATTGTAAGCCGTTTCTCGAAGGGAAAAAATGATGACCTTAATCTCGACGATGTAAAGGTAGACGAGGCAGAGGACGATAAGCAGGATTAATATCATATATGAGAGCAAATAAAAAGGACATCCAAACGGATGTCCTTTAAAATTCAAAAGATTCAAAAATAAAGACTAAGCTCTCTCAACTTTGCCAGATCTTAAACATGAAGTACATACATATAACTTCTGTGGAACTCCATTGACCTTGCAAGAAACCTTCTTAATGTTTGACTTCCAAACATGATTTGATCTTCTATGAGAATGGCTGACATTATTTCCATAATGAACACCTTTTTCACAAATTGCACATTTTGCCATGATATTGCACCTCCTTGCATTTCACTAAGCTTACCATACTCTTAAGCTCACAACAAATGTATTCTATCAGATTAAAATAAAGAATGCAAGGATAAAATATAAAAATATTTGCTTTTTGTGAAAAAAAAGGTATAATAACATTAGCTACGTCACAATATGATGGAGGTATATATTATGAAGGGACAGATGGATACCCAATATGGACAAATTTTAATTGATACAGATGTTATTGCAACCTATGCAGGCTCTGTAGCTGTAGAGTGCTTTGGAATAGTAGGCATGGCAGCGGTCAACATGAAGGATGGTCTTGTAAAGCTTTTAAAGAGAGATTACCTGAACCATGGAATAAATGTAAAGGTAGATGAGAACAACGAAATTACCATTGATTTTCATGTAATAGTAGCGTATGGTATTTCGATCGGCACTGTTTCGGACAATCTTATCGAGACGGTTAAGTACAAGGTTGAGTCATTTACAGGAATGAAAATTGCAAAGATCAATATTTACGTTGAGGGCGTAAGGGTAATTGATTAAGGAGGACTACAAAAAGTGGAGATCACAAGCATTAATTCAAAGCTCCTTGCAAGGATGTTTCTTGCGGGAGCCAAGAATCTTGATTCAAAGAAAGACTGGATAAATGAGCTGAATGTATTCCCGGTACCGGATGGTGATACCGGAACAAATATGACAATGACAATCATGTCTGCGGCCAAGGAGGTCAGCTCGCTCACAAATCCTACCATGGCAGAGCTTGCAAAGGCTATTTCATCAGGCTCTTTAAGAGGTGCCAGAGGAAACTCAGGTGTTATCTTATCACAGCTTTTCAGAGGCTTCTGCAAGGTTATAAAGGAATACGATGAAATAGATGTCACTATTCTTTGTGAGGCATGCCAGAAGGCGGTTGAGACAGCTTACAAGGCAGTTATGAAGCCAAAGGAAGGAACTATCCTTACAGTGGCAAAGGGCGCAGCAGAAAAAGCTCTGGAGCTGTCAGACGAAACAGAGGATGTTGTCACATTTGTTGAAGAGGTTATAAAGCAGGCTGAGTATGTGCTTGACCAGACACCGGAGATGCTTCCTGTATTAAAGCAGGCAGGTGTTGTGGATTCAGGCGGACAGGGACTTGTTCAGGTATTAAAGGGAGCATATGATGCCCTTATCGGCAAGGAGATTGACTATACAATCGAGGGCGCACCAACAGGAGCAGCTCCTGCAAAGATTTCGGCTGAGACAGAGGCAGAGATTAAGTTTGGTTACTGCACAGAGTTTATTATTGTACTCAATGCGCCAATGTCAGACAATGAGGAGCACGCATACAAGGCATTCCTCGAGTCAATCGGTGACTCTATAGTCGTTGTAGCTGACGATGAGATCGTAAAGACTCACGTACATACAAACGACCCTGGACTTGCACTGCAGAAGGCACTTACCTTCGGCTCACTCAGCAAGATAAAGATTGACAATATGCGTGAGGAGCATCAGGAAAAGCTCATCAAGGATTCACAGAAGCTTGCAGCACAGCAGAAGGCTGAGGAAGAGGCTTATGAAGCAGCTCTGGCTGATGAAAAGACAAATAACATGCCTGCAAAGGAAATGGGCTTTGTATCTGTTTCAATCGGAGAGGGCATGAATGAAGTGTTTAGAGGCCTTGGAGTGGACTATCTCATAGAGGGTGGTCAGACCATGAACCCTAGCACAGAGGATATGCTCAACGCTATCGAGCATGTAAATGCGAAGACAGTATTTATCCTGCCAAACAACAAGAATATCATCATGGCTGCAAACCAGGCAGTAGACCTTGTTGAGGATAAACAGATTATTGTTATCCCTACAAAGACTATCCCACAGGGTATCACAGCGCTTGTAAATTATATCCCTGACCACAGCGCCGAGGAGAATAAAGAGCAGATGATGGCTGAGATAGAAAATGTCAAGACAGGACAGGTGACATATGCAGTCCGCGATACTGAGATTGACGGAAAAACCATCAAGCAGAACGACTTCATGGGAATCGGAGACAAGAGTATCCTTTCTGTTGGAACAGACTTAAGGGCTACCACACTTGAGATGGTAGATGCCATGGTAGATGAGGATTCTGCGATTGTCAGCATCTATTTCGGAAGTGATTCTGATAAGGACTCAGCTAATGAGCTTGCGGCAGCAATCGAAGAGAAATATCCTGATGTAGAGGTTGAGGTCAACGATGGCGGACAGCCAATCTACTATTATGTTATTTCTGTAGAGTAAAGCCTTTTTAAAGAATATTACTGATATTTCTTACATTCCGGTGGTAAAACCTCCCATGGCCCCGCGATTA
>OGIL01000929.1_pt1 | contig 16427 bp, 15 predicted proteins | sample 1571751 | NCBI WGS metagenome assembly OGIL01 (sample SAMEA2581964, study PRJEB24529) | metagenome | biome: Human gut stool | place: China | collected 2011 | reverse complement strand
AAGCAGAAAGCAACGGCAGTTGACAGTTACGGACACAAAAAGTAAAATAAATAAAGACTATTTATAATAGAAGGAGAACAAAGATGAGAATTGGCATTTTAGGTTATGGAAACCTCGGCAGAGGGGTAGAGTGTGCAATTAAGCAGAATCCGGATATGGAGCTGGCGGCTGTATTTACAAGACGTGCGCCGGAAACGGTGTCTATCCTGACAGAAGGTGCGGCAGTATGCTCCGTTGATGATGTGGAACAGTGGAAGGATAAGATTGACGTTATGATTTTATGTGGCGGTAGTGCAACGGATTTACCGGAGCAGACACCAAAGTATGCAAAGCTGTTTAATGTGGTAGACAGTTTTGATACACACGCAAGAATCCCGGAGCATTTTGACAATGTAGATGCAGCGGCAAAGGAAAGCGGACATGTCGGCATTATTTCAGTCGGCTGGGACCCGGGTATGTTCTCATTAAACCGTATGTATGCAAATGCAATTTTACCGGACGGACAGGACTATACATTCTGGGGTAAGGGGGTCAGTCAGGGTCATTCTGATGCAATCCGCCGCGTAGAAGGCGTAAAGGACGGCAAGCAGTATACAATTCCTGTGGAAGCGGCACTTGAAGCTGTAAGAAACGGAGAAAATCCACAGCTTACTACAAGACAGAAGCACACAAGAGAGTGCTTTGTGGTACTTGAAGAAGGTGCAGATGCGGCAAAGGTAGAAGAAACCATTAAAAATATGCCGAACTACTTTGCAGATTATGATACGACTGTTCATTTTATCAGTGAAGAAGAATTAAAGGAAAAGCACAGTGGTATTCCGCATGGCGGATTTGTAATCCGTTCCGGAAAGACCGGCTGGAATAAAGAAAACCAGCACGTGATTGAATACAGCTTAAAACTGGATTCTAATCCTGAATTTACCTCTTGTGTTATCGTGGCTTACGCAAGAGCGGCATACCGTCTGTATAAGGAAGGTCAGACCGGCTGTAAGACAGTATTTGACATTGCCCCGGCTTATTTAAGTGCAAAAGATGGCGCTGAATTAAGAAAGAGCCTGCTGTAGAAAAATTATGACAGAAAAAGAAAAAATGCTCGCGGGACAGATATACGACCCATCAGATGAAGAACTGTTAAAGCTTCGTCAGAATGCGCATATTTTAAGCAAAAAGTATAATGACTGTTTTGAAACAGATGCGCAGAGGACGGATTTACTGCATGAGCTTATACCGCATATGGGTGAAAATGTGTATTTACAGGGTCCTGTCCAGTTTGATTACGGCTGTTTTACGGAAATTGGAAAGAATACATATGCAAATTTTAATTTCACGTGTCTGGACTGCGCACCGGTAAAAATCGGAAACGACGTATTTATCGGACCGAATGTTTCTTTGCTGACACCGGTACATCCGTTTCGGTTTCAGGACAGAAATATGTACCGGCGTGCAGATGGTGTATACGCAGACCGGGAATATGCCAGACCGATTACAATCGGGGACAACTGCTGGATTGCCGGAAATGTAACAGTGTGCGGCGGTGTCACGATTGGAAGCGGTACGGTTATCGGTGCGGGAAGTGTGGTCACACACGATATTCCGGCAGGGGTCCTTGCGGCAGGTGTTCCGTGCCGGGTTATCCGGGAGATTACGGAGGAAGATGCGTTGTCATGCCACCCGGAGTTATTTGGATTATAGCGACGTAACCGTTGAAATTACATCAGCCACATGGTATGCTTATTGCAGAAACGGAGGAGTGCAGATGCAGATTTCAAGCAGATTTACAATGGCAATTCATATGTTTGCCTGTATTGATACATTTACGGAACAGAAAATGACCAGTGATTTTATGGCGGGCAGCATTGGTACAAATCCTGTGATTGTAAGAAAAATTTTACAGCAGTTAAAGGCGGCGGGGCTGGTTGAGGTATCCAGAGGAACCGGCGGTGTGACGATTACAAGACCGTTAAATGAAATCACTTTTTTAGATATTTACCGGGCGGTGGAATGTACACCGGACGAAGAACTGTTTCATTTTCATGAGAATCCGAACAGCCTGTGTCCGGTCGGAAGAAATATTCATCATGTGCTGGACGATAAGCTGGCGCGGGTGCAGAGCGCCATGGAAAAGGAACTGGCGGCGATTACGCTTGCCGATGTGAAAAAAGATACGGATATGTGGATTGCAAAAGAAGAAATGTAAAAGAACGTGTAAAAAAAGAATGTACAGAGATGCCGCCTTGGCGATGATTGAATCGTTAAAGCGGCATCTTTTTTCCGACGGCAAAGGGCAAAGCATTTTACAAACAGCTGATGTGCCAGCAGTATATCGCACTTGCGGGAACAAAGGATAAAATTGCGGTGCCCCTGCGTAGAAAAGTAAAAAATGTCAGAAAAAAGAATCTGGACATTATGTTTGAGAAAAATCCGTACAGGTTACAATGTCGGAAAGGATTGTATCGGCTGTAAGCTGTGTTATTCCGCCTTCATTTTCTTCTGAAACAGTTCCGCAATAATTTTTGAGGTATCTTCTACCCCGAAATCATCGGATTTGATGCACAGGTCATAATTTCTGGCATTGCCCCATTCGGTTTTTGTAAAATGACGGCAGTGAACGGCACGTTCATGGTTTACTTTTTGAACTTTTGCCGCCGCCGCGGTTGGTGACAAATGGTCGCGGACTGCCGCACGCGCTGCTTCGGAAGCCGCATCGGCAGAAATAAATACATGATATGTATTCGGTAAATCTTTTAAAATGTAGTTTGCCAGTCGTCCGACAATGACACAGGATTCTTTTTGTGCCAGAGAAAGAATCACTTCGGATTCTTTATGGAAAAGCTGTTCGGCTTTTGGCCGTTCAGATTCATCTAAAGGACCGGAATACCACGCAAAGAAATCGTGAAGTATCGGATTTTTAAGGGACTGCTCATTTTTTTCAACATATTCCGGGGTATAGCCGCTTTCTTTTGCGGCAAGAGAAATAAGCTCCGAATCATAATAATGAAAATGAAGCTGTTCGGCAAGAAGTCTGCCGATTTCACGTCCGCCGCTTCCGAATTCACGCGAAATGGTAATGACATAATTGGAAGCCGCAGTATCGGTATTGTGGGTATCGGCTTCGGTTTTTCCAAGCAGAATATCCCGTTTTTTACCGAATGTCCGGTTAATTACGCCGACCAAAGAACCGACCAAAACGGCAGCAATAATCGTACCGATGCCAACACTTCCAAGCGTATGCAGAACCGTCAGGCAGGTTATTGCGGAAATGAGTACCATGGTACAGTCAAATCCGATTTTTACCTTGGAAAATTCAATATGGGTCACGGAAGAAACTGCCTGCATACAACCCTCTCCGGCAAGTGGAATCAGGTCCGCCGGAAGATATAAAAAGATACCGAATGCAACAAATACGGTGCTGGCAAGAACCATTACAATGCGGATTGCCAGATTGTCCGGTGTCGGAAGATAGGACACCATATAGTTGCAAAATGTCGTAAAGTATCCAAATACAACACCAATTAAAATCTGCAAAAGCTGAACCGGTTTAAATTTTTTGCGTAACAGGAGAATCTGAAGCAGTACCAGTACAATGTGAAAAAGAATCGTTGCTTTTCCCATTTCAATGCCCCAGACACAGGTTATCGTATAAGGAATAGAGCTGACCGGGGAAACACCGAGATTGGATTTGACCGACAGAGCGATTCCGATTGTCATAATAAACAGCCCGATAAAGTACATCGGGATTCTTACCTTTAGATGTTTCATTTGTTTGTTCCTTCTTTCATCATGTTTTCGTAAATGCGTTCTAAAAAATTTTGAAATTCTTGGCACTCCGATGCCGAAAACCCTTCCAGCATATGCGCTTCAATTTCTGCAAATTCCTGCTGTAACCGGCAGGCATATTCTCTGCCGGAGGGCGTCAGGTATACATGCAGTGCGCGGCGGTTGCCGTTGTCTGTCTGACGCGTGATGTAGCCTTTGTTTTCCATGCCGTTTAAAATGACGGTTAAAGAAGCGGGTTCGATGTGGCAGAAGACTGCAATTTCTTTTTGAATTGCACCGTCATGGTGCATCAGGTAATCCAGAATTTTTGGCTGTCCGGACGTCAGTCCGGTATCTTTGATGCGGTTTAACAGTGCCTTTTGAACCATCAGGTGGTCAGACATTAAAAGATAGTGTAGAGATTCTTTCATAAACAGATACTCCTTTTGTTAGGATTCTAATTGTTAGAAATCTAATCAATAATAATGCAACCAAAGTAAAATGTCAAATAAAAATTCAAGCTGCGGCGAAGACAAAACAGCAGTGAAAGCACTGCAAAAGGCAGGACAGCAAAAGATAAAGGTTGTAAAAGATGAGAGGACGGTAAGGGATTGACAAAATAAAACAAAGTCATTATAATTATCAAAGATAATTACCTTTGGTAATTAAAAACGGCGGGTTGAAAGTTAAAATTAGCAGAAAGGAGTTTTCAGGCGATGAATTCAGATAAAATTAAAAGAATGCTAGATGCCTGTTATCTTGCAAAAAGAATCCGGGAACTGCTTCCCGAACTGCCGGAGGGCGTAACACCGGCATACATTCAGTATATGGATGTGATTCATAACCGGCAGAAGGAATGTCCGGATGTAAAGGTTTCAGACATCAGCGATGCGTTAAAGCTGCCAAGACCGGGGGTGACCAGGACGGTTAAGGAGATGGAAAAAAAGGGATACCTTTATAAATATGCATCCAAAGAAGACGGCAGAATCACGTATATTGCGATTACGCAAAAAGGCGAGGAATTGTCCGAGAAGTATGATAAAAATTATTACAGCAGACTTTCAGAATATCTGGACGATATTTCAGAGGAAGAAGCAGACTGTATGATTCAGACGATTCAGAAATTTTATGCGGTCATGAGTGAAAGGAGCGTTGACATTGAATAGTTCAAAATCGGATTTTACACAAGGAAGTATTTTGGGAAAGCTGATACCGTTTATGGTGCCGATACTGGGGGCACTGGTGCTTCAGGCGGCTTACGGTGCGGTAGACCTTTTGGTGGTCGGAAGATTTGGAACAACATCGGGACTTTCGGCGGTATCCACGGGCAGTCAGGTGCTCAATCTTGTAACCTTTGTCATTACGCAGTTTTCAATGGGCATTACGGTACTTATTGCGCGGTATATCGGTGAGAAAAAGCCGCAGTACATCGGTGCGTTAATCGGCAGTTCGATGCTGGTTTTTACAATTATTTCAGTGGTGCTGTTTGTCGTTATGATTGGATTTTCACGTCCGATTGCGGTGCTCATGCAGGCACCGAAGGAAGCTGTCGGACTGACTTCGGTTTATGTGCGTATCTGCGGTGGAGGTATCTTTTTTATTGTGGCATACAACGTGCTTGCAGCAATTTTCAGGGGGTTGGGTGACAGTAAATCGCCGCTGTTGTTTGTTGCCGTTGCGTGTGTCATTAATATTGCAGGCGATTTGATTTTAGTTGCGGGACTGCATATGGATGCCGCCGGAGCGGCAATTGCAACCGTATTTGCGCAGGCAGTCAGCGTAGTGTTCGCCCTGTTTTTACTGGTAAAAAGGCAGCTTCCGTTTAAAATAAGCCGCAAAGATTTCCGGTTTAATAAGCACTGTGTGAGAGCATTAAAGGTTGGTGCGCCGCTTGCATTGCAGGAGTTTCTGACACAGATTTCATTTCTGGCGCTCTGCGCCTTTGTCAACAGGCTTGGACTGGAAGCATCATCAGGATACGGTGTTGCCTGTAAAATTGTCAATTTTGCCATGCTGATTCCGAGTTCACTGATGCAGTCTATGGCGTCCTTTGTATCACAGAATGTCGGTGCAGGCAACGAAAAAAGAGCAAAAAAAGCAATGTTTGCCGGTATGGGTGTAGGTCTGGCAATCGGCTGCGTGGTTTTTGTTTTTGTACTGTTTAAGGGCAATCTGCTGACAGGAATTTTTACAACCGATGCAGCTGTAGTGCAGAATGGTTACGATTATCTGAAAGGCTTTGCACTCGAAACGATTGTGACAGCCGTGTTATTCAGTATGGTCGGTTATTTTAACGGACACGACAGAACAGTCTGGGTCATGGTGCAGGGACTTGTACAGACCCTGCTGGTACGTCTGCCGCTGGCATATTATATGAGTATTCAGCCGGATGCAAGCTTTACAAAGATTGGTTTTGCAGCACCTGCGGCAACGATATTTGGTATTATTTTAAATGCTATTTTTTATGTATGGATAAATAGAAGGGCAAAAAATGCTTAAATCTGTTTGCGGGAGGTTAAAAACCTCCCCTTTTTTTTAACCCAGCCGTGCAGTTATATCCATAAGAAATTATGTTGAATCACATTTGCGTGTAGTGGTATGATGTGAGTGGATTTAAGAAAACAATGAATGACTGAAGGAGAAAAATAAAATTTATGTTACTGAGTATTTCGTTCATTCTGCTGGTCGGTATGTCGATGAGTTGGATTTGCAAAAAAATCAGACTGCCGGGGCTGCTTGGTATGCTGATAACGGGAATTGTGTTGGGACCGTATGCGTTAAATCTGCTGGATCAGAGTATACTTGGCATTTCAGCGGATTTAAGAAAAATTGCCCTGATTATTATTCTGACCAGAGCGGGACTAGGACTTGATATAGCCAGTTTAAAAAAGATTGGAAGACCGGCATTTTTAATGTGTTTTGTACCGGCGACATTTGAACTGGTGGGTATGTTGATTTTAGCACCGGGACTAATGGGTGTTACGCTGATGGAAGCCGCAGTGATGGGAGCAGTACTTGCAGCAGTATCACCGGCAGTTGTCGTTCCGCGTATGGTAAAACTGATGGACGAGGGATACGGTGTCAAAGAGGGAATTCCGCAGTTGATTCTTGCGGGGGCATCGGTCGATGATGTCTATGTCATCGTGCTGTTTTCGACATTTTCGGGCATGATGCAGGGGGAAGGCGCATCGGTTATCCGTTTTGTCAATATTCCGGTGTCTATTATTTTAGGAATGATTATCGGTCTGACACTGGGTGTTTTGCTTGCGGTGTACTTTCAAAAGATACATATCCGGGACACGGTGAAAGTGTTGGTTATACTAAGCATTTCATTTTTACTGGCAGCAGTGGAGGACCGTCTTACAACACCGGTTACATTTTCGGCGCTGATTGCCATTATGTTTATCGGTGTAGGATTGCAGAAAAAACGCGAAGCCGTTGCAAAAAGACTTGCTGTAAAATATGCAAAATTGTGGGTAGCGGCAGAGGTCTTTTTATTCGTGCTGGTCGGTGCAACTGTTAATATCGGTTATCTTGGCAGGGTTGGCGTGCGTGCATTGCTGTTTAGAATGGCGGGCGTTTGGGTCTGTCTGCTGGGTACGGGCTTGAAAAGAGGCGAAAAGGCATTTACAATGCTTGCGTATACACCGAAAGCCACAGTGCAGGCGGCAATCGGCGGGATTCCGCTGGCCCTGGGTTTTGCGTGCGGCGATACGGTACTGACGGTTGCGGTATTGGCAATTGTGCTTACAGCACCGGCGGGTGCATTTGCAATTGACTGGTCATACCGGAAACTGCTGACAAAAGCAGAAGAATAAAAAATAGTGTAAAAAAATGCTTGCGGAATGGAGATTACCATGAAAGATTATATGCAGATAAAAAAAGTAGCAATTTTAGGAGCGGGAGCGGTTGGCTCTTATGTAATATGGGGACTTTCACAGGCAGAGAATCTTAGCCTTGGAGTGATTGCGGAAGGGGAGCGCGCCGGGCGCTTAAAAGAAAACGGTTGTCTGATTAACAGACAGGTTTACCGTCCGGAGGTCTGGACACCAAAGGAAGCGCACGGCGCAGACCTTTTAATTGTATCGTTAAAATACGGCGCACTGCCGGGCGCATTGGACAGCATTGCGCAGGCGGTGGGAGAACACACAATCGTAATGAGTTTAATGAACGGTGTAGACAGCGAAGAAATTATTGCGCAGAAAGTGAATCCCGATAACATTTTGCATGCACTGATTAAAGTGGCATCCCACAAAGAAGAGAACGGTTACTGCTTTAATCCCGAAACGACAATCGGTATCATCTTCGGGGAAATCAAGCCGCCGTTTGAGAGTGAACGTGTACAGGCGGTGTGCACACTTTTTGAAAATGCGCAGATACATTTCCGTGTAACAGACTATATTAAGGAAGAAATGTGGAGCAAATTCCGCCTGAATGTGTGCAATAACCTGCCGCAGGCAATCTTAGGCGCGGGTGTCGGCTGTTACAGCGATAGCACGCATATGAAAGCCATCAGTGAAGGACTGAAAAAAGAGCTTGAAGCCATTGCACAGGCAAAGGGTATTGACATCGGAAAAGCCGACAAGTCATCTTCCCACGGCAGTGCAGTGCCGCCAAAGACACGCTATTCGACATTGCAGGACTTAGATGCGGGACGGCACACTGAGATTGATATGTTTTCCGGGGCGTTAATGCGGATGGGAAAAGAACTAGGCATTCCGACCCCGTATAATGAATATACCTACCACATAATTAAGGCGCTGGAAGAAAAAAATGACGGAAAATTTGATTACAGTAAAGATACGCAGGAACTGACGTGGTCAAAATAAAAATGCATCTAAATTTAGGATTTATGACATTGAACTTGAGCGGGTTTGATAGTATAATTTAATGTATGTATCAAAGGTATCAGGGAATGTTTCTATTTTACCTGAAATACGCATATTCTATTATGAAATGTTGGGGAGGACATGGTTATGGCTACATGGAAGAATTTAGACACACTGGAAACTTTTAAGGCACTTTCAGAGGTAAAACGCGTGAAGCTGGCAGAGGCAATGTCAGGGGCAGAAGGTGCAGAGCGTGTAAAGAAGTACAGTGTACCGATGGCAGAGGGATTTTCTTATAATTTTGCCGCAAAGCAGGTGGATGATGAAGTGTTAAATGCGTTAAAGGCACTGGCAGAAGAAGCTCAGCTTGCAGAAAAATTTGAAGAACTCTACAACGGTGCGGTAATAAATACCGGAGAAAACAGACTGGTACTTCACCAGCTGACCCGTGGACAGCTGGGTAATGCAGTAGAAGCAGACGGCGTGGACAAGCGTGAATTTTATGTAAAACAGCAGGCGCGGATTGCGGAATTTGCCAATAAAGTACATAACGGCGAAATTACCAATGCCGCAGGCGAGAAGTTTACAACGGTTGTACAGATTGGTATCGGCGGCAGCGATTTAGGACCGCGCGCGATGTATCTGGCACTGGAAAACTGGGCAAAGAAGAACAATACGTTAAAGATGAAGGCGCAGTTTATCAGCAACGTAGACCCGGATGATGCCGCCGCAGTTTTAAATGCAGTGGACGTGGCACATGCCCTGTTCGTACTGGTGTCAAAGTCCGGCACAACCCTTGAAACATTAACCAATGAATCCTTTGTAAAGGAAGCGTTAAAGAAAGCAGGCCTAGATGCTTCAAAGCATATGATTGCCGTAACAAGCGAAACTTCACCGCTTGCAAAGAGTGATGATTATCTGGCTGCATTTTTCATGGACGACTATATCGGCGGTCGTTTTTCATCGACATCAGCCGTTGGCGGCGCTGTACTGTCACTGGCATTCGGACCGGACGTTTTTGCACAGTTCTTAGAGGGTGCGGCGGCAGAAGACAAGCTTTCAGCCAATAAAAATGTTATGGAAAATCCTGAAATGTTAGATGCACTTATCGGCGTATATGAGCGCAATGTACTGGGATATCCGGGTACGGCAGTACTTCCGTATTCACAGGCATTAAGCCGCTTCCCGGCACATTTACAGCAGTTAGACATGGAATCTAACGGTAAGTCCGTGAACCGTTTTGGCGAACCGGTGGATTATCCAACAGGTCCGGTCATTTTTGGTGAACCGGGAACCAACGGACAGCACTCCTTCTATCAGCTGCTTCATCAGGGAACGGATATTGTGCCGTTGCAGTTTGTAGGCTTTAGAAACAGCCAGATTGGCACGGATATTGAAATTCAGGGCAGCACAAGCCAGCAGAAGCTGTGTGCAAATGTTGCCGCACAGATTGTTGCATTTGCCTGTGGTAAGGCAGATGACAACCGCAACAAGAATTTTGAAGGCGGACGTCCGTCCAGCATTATTATTGGTGACAGCCTTACACCAAAGTCACTGGGTGCTCTGCTTGCGCATTTTGAAAATAAGATTATGTTCCAGGGCTTCTTATGGAATGTCAACAGCTTTGACCAGGAAGGTGTTCAGCTTGGCAAAGTCCTTGCAAAGCGCGTTCTTGCACATGAGACAGACGGAGCACTGAAAGTATTCAGTGATCTGTTAAATATCTAATCGGATTTTTGTCTGAAGCAGGTCAAAGATATAAGACATATATAATAAGAAAAAGGAGTATGGAAAACAACGGTGTTTTTCATACTCTTTTTTTGTTCTTGAAAAAATATGGGATGATTGACAGGAAAGAAGCCATTAGAGTATCATAGGCTTAGCAATGGATCAGGGAGTAGAAAAACGTGACAACATTTGAAATGCTGCAGGAACTGCTTGCGCAAAATGAATTTGAACTTTTGTTGCCGGAGGATCATACAGCGAATACAACAGAGCAGGATATCCGGTTGGTTTATCAAATGAATGATACCGTGGAGAGTTTTCTTGTTTTTCGGAAAGCAATCTTCACAGGCACATACAAAAAGGATTATGAAGGGAAACTGGATGCCTCTTATGACCGGGATCAGAACCGGTATGTGCTTGGGGTGCGGCAGGGAGACAGTGTTATTACCCTGTTTTATCAGAAGCTGGAGCTGGAAGTAAATCTATATAACTATGGAGAGATTGCACATTTCTGGGTTCCGCGGTATGAAAATCTGCGTCAGCTGGAATTTCGGATTGCAGTGCTGTGGGACAAGTATACCTATTTGGGGGAAAATTATTGCAGTGAGGGGGAAAAGCATCTGGTTCATCTGGCGGATGTCCCGGCACTTAATTTCTGTTCTTACTGTGCTGCACCGGAACCGTATATGGTGCCACATGAGATGCCGAAAGAGTCTTTCCTGCAGGGACTGGATGTGATGGAGCAGCTGGCAAAGCAGGCGAAAGACTGGCTGCTGGTTGGCTGGATTCGCTTTTATCGCAGACATCCGTCAACAATTGTAACCAGGTGGGTGGCACACGTCCTGCACCATAGCATTCATTTTGGCTTTGTGAAAACACTTACGGAAACGATCAAAAAGGAGACGGCCATCTATCCGCGACGCCTGTTCGGAAAAAGCGGAGAGGAACGGCTGGCACTGTGCCTGAAAAAAGCAAACGCACGGAAGGAAGAACTGGAAAAGACGGGCGCATATGTAGAAATTGTGCGGCAGGAGCCATTTACAATTGCAAAAGATCAGCTGGATTTAAAGGTGTATCTGCTGGTCAGCCGCCGGGGGATGGTAAACCAGAAGATTCAGGTGGAGGAAATAGAGTTGTAATATGACGGCTATTTTTGTGGCTTATTGTTATCTTTGCCAAAGGTATATCCACGACCAAAGCAGGTTAGGCCGAAACTTACCACTGCTATAAAGTCGACAATACTCATGGCTTAGCCCTCCTTTCCAGCGGATTTCTATGTAATCAGAGAGTAACAATAACGAATAAAAAGACAATCAGGTTAGAATTTGATTGAAAGACTTTTTCTAAAATGATAGTATAGATACATGGGAAACTAGAGAGCCGGGCGGCTTACCCTCTTTTTCGGAGGGGCTAACCCTCCAGACGAAAGAAAGGAGGGCGTTGCCAATGTATGTTACATACTCTGACTTAATTCAGATAGGGATATTCATTTGCGACCTTGTTGGATTGTGTTACACGATTTTCAAGGGAAAACGAAAATAGCCGCCATTACTCGCAATAATGACGGCTGTTGTTAAAACAGATTTTTAATTATTGGGGTAAGCCGCTTCTCTAGCTTTCCCTTTTTCTATACATAGAATAACATATCTTTTGAATCTCTGCAAGGAAAAGTGTGAATCGATTCATAATTTGTTACTGTTCACTCAGCACCTGAACACCATGCTGTTCAGGTACACATTTTCCCCCTTTTTGTGAAATGAGTTGACTTCATCACACAGGTGTAATATATTGAAGAAAACATATCATTTTCGGAGAGGGGGAATTTTTATGTGGATGTTACTGGGGATTCTTGTAGTTGGTGCGCTTGGAGGCGTATGTATGGCTGCACTCCGCAATGTGAGCGGGGATGTCGGTGGAGGCATGGGCAGAGATTATATGGAAAAAGAGTGGGGAATTACAGAAAATAAAAAAGAGTAGAAAGACAAGATGGGATTATTAGAACAGATCAAAAAACCGAATGCAAAAGCATTTACACATAGCGGAAAATTTCATGCGGATGATGTATTTTCATCCGCATTATTGTTGTATCTGAATCCGCAGATTACAATCACAAGAGGAAACCGTGTGCCGGAAGAATATGATGGGATTGTATTTGATATTGGCAGAGGGCGGTATGATCATCACCAGAGAGACAGTCGTGTGCGTGAAAATGGAGTACCGTATGCCGCCTTTGGTCTGCTCTGGGAAGAACTCGGAGGCGAAATCTTAGGCGGGACATTAGCGCAGCGGTTTGATGAAGAATTTGTGCAGCCACTGGATAACAATGATAATACCGGAGAAAAGAATGAACTTGCGACACTGATCGGAAACTTTAATCCGGTGTGGGACGCACAAAAAAACATACAGAAGGAAGAAGAATGCATATCTGCTGAGCCTGCGCTGACTGCGGAAGAAAAATCCCGTGGTCTGACCAAAGAATTTCAGCGGGCGGTACAGATGGCAGGAATGATTCTGGAAAATAAATTTGCGCGTTATCGTGCGGATGCACGGGCAGATGCACAGATCGAGGAAGTATTAAGTGCACGGGAAGATCTGACAGATACAAGGATTCTTGTCTTTTCCGAATTTGTTCCGTGTCAGAAACGGCTGAAGGAGACGGATATCGCGTTTGTTATTTTTCCGTCGAATCGTGGCGGATATTGTATCCAGCCACAGAAGAAACCGGATTCCATGAATTACAAATGCAGTTTTCCAAAGCAATGGCTGGGGCTTGAAAATGAAGAACTGCAGGAGGCTACAGGGCTTGCCAGCGCAGGGTTCTGCCACAGGGGCGGATTTCTTATGACGGTTGGAGACGAGGCGGATGCCATCAGGGCATGCGAGATCAGTCTGGAAGAATATGAGCAAAAGCCGGTGATCGTGTGTCTGTGGGATGCCGGAGAGGCACAGGAGACAAAAAATTGTGAGAGAGAAGAAACAGAGCATATGCTCAGGAAGATTCCGGATATGACCGATGCACAGATCTGTCACATGACACTTCCGCATCTTCCGGATCTGGAAGAACAGGGCATGTATGCGGAAGTTGCGATGGAAAAAGAAGACTGGAAAAAGTATATGAAAGAGTTTGTAAAACAAATACTCGAATGTAAACCGGAAGCGGTTTATGTTACGGCAGATCTGTTTGCAGCTTATCCGGTGGTGCATGCACTCCGCAAAAAACACATGCCGGTACTGATGCGCGCAAAGAAGGAAGGAAAGACCCGCATCGTGCGGCTTCCTTCGGGATCGTAGACCAGAAAGAGAGGAAGAACAATGGACGAGTCAGGAAACCACAAACAGGCAGAACAGAGGGAGAGAATCCGGTGGATCGTATCGATTTTGATTCCCCTTTTGTGTGCACTTCTGTCATTTTGTGTGATTGCAAAATACACCTCATCTCCAACTATGAAGATAAATGCACACGCGATTCAGTCACTGGATGACAAAAAGACAACTGCATTGGAACTGACGGCAGCGGCAACAGCTGCTTCTGCCGCAATTACGCTTATTCCGGGAGATGCCGGTACTCCGATTGCGGATAAACTGGCCGATCTGAGTTCGTATTTTCTGATTGTTGTCTGTGCAATCTATCTTGAAAAATATCTGGTTACCATTACGGGGCTGGCAGCATTTAAACTGTTGATTCCGATTGGATGTATTTTGTTGTCGCTTTGTTTTGGATTCAAAAAAGATCTGGGCAGGACCATTGCCTGTAAGCTGGTTTTGTTTGGGCTGGCTATTTATCTGGTAGTTCCGGCAAGTGTCAGGGTTGCGGATCTGATTGATGCGACATATGGAGCTTCCATGGAAAATACCATTGCATCAGCAAAACAGGCAACGGATGAGATCAAAGGCGAGGCGGATACACAGAGTCAGGAGAGCAGCAGTTCCGATGACGGTGGGAAAAGTAGTTTCTGGTCGGGACTAGTGGACAAAGTTGAGAATACCGTGACCGGAGCAAAAGTAAATCTGGAAAATACGCTGAACCGGTTTATAGAAGCGATTGCGGTAATGCTGGTGACTTCCTGTGTAATACCGATTCTTGTTCTGTTGTTTTTTGTCTGGCTTGTGAAACTGGTACTTGGAGTAAATATTACGTTGCCACAGATCGGGAAAAAGAAGAAAGAGGGAAAAAGAATATGAAATTACTGATGAAACAGCGTGTTTTTTCATGGACGGATACCTATGATGTCTATGATGAGGCGGGAAATAAAAAGTATTTTGTAAAAGCAGAATTGTTTCGGCTGGGGCACCAGATCCATGTATTTGATGTTTCCGGAAATGAAATCGGTATGATCAAGCAGCGTCTTTTTACGCTTCTTCCTTCGTTTGATATTGTGATCGGTGGACGTGAATTTGGAAATATTCAAAAGGAATTTACGTTTTTTAAACCGCGTTATGAAATTGATTATAACGGATGGCGTTGTGAGGGAGATTTCCTCGCCTGGGACTATGATGTGTATGCGGGCTGCAGTTCGGTCGTACATATTTCAAAGGAACTGTTCCACTGGGGAGATACCTATACGATTAATATTTTAAATCCCGAAGATGAGATTCCGGCATTGATGCTTGTCATTGCCATTGATGCAGCGAATTGTACACAGGGAAAATAAAAAAGTTGGAATAACGAATCGGTCGTTATTCCAGCTTTTTCATTTCTTTCATTTATTTGCAGGCTTTCGGAAGTGAAAATTTAGTTGCCTTGTTGAAGTTTTTGTATGTAACAGATGTCTTAATCTTGGAGTAGGACATATCGGAATCCGCTACAAGAGAACTAAGATACTCGTTCATGAAGTCTTTCATGTCGATCGTCTGTTTTACCGGATAATAGGTCTTCTTATCAATCCAGAGAGAGATGGTAATCGGAGAAAGAGAACTGTAATCAGAAGATGTTCCCTGTGTGTTATCTCCGTTAAGTCCAAGTTGTGCAAGAAGACCGGCAATATCTTCGCCCTTCAGCCGTGCCTGAATCTGTACGGTTGATTTTCCGTTGACGGTTACGCTGTTTTTGACAATTTTTAAATCCGAATACATATCTGTGGTCTGTACAGAACTGAGCATATCGGAGTAGTCAGACAAATCCAGGGTTGATTTTTCATAGGTTTTGTTATCCGTAGAGGTGTACTGCAACAGTTTGTTGCCTTTTTGTTTTGTGTAGGAGATTACTTTTATTTTTGTGTCTTTACCGTTGGAAGGGATTGTCATCGTCATAACGGTTTTGGTTTTCAGCGGACTGGCAAAAGCAATCGTTGTTGACGTGGTTTTGGTGGATGTGGTTTTTCCCTGAACCGACATGTCCATATCCATGTTCATTTTCATCTCATAGGATTTCAATTTTTCTGTGGCTTTCGCCATTTTGTTGATGTACTGCTTGGCAGAAAGGGTTGCTGCCGCTACAGGAGTAGTGCCGGCAAAAGCGCATACTGCCATAACTGCGGTAAGCACAGCTGCCAGAAATTGTTTCTTTAACTTTTTCATAAAATAAAACCTCCATATTTTTTATTGATATGGAGGTATCGTATCATCTAAGGATGGTTTTCGTCAATAAGACCTTTTTCCTACATTTGCTTTATTTGGAATCCATTCGTGTCACAATCATGTGAATGATATATGGAACAAGGATCACCGGGATGGCAAGGTAAGCCAGAAAACTGTAAGCTTTCTGGATCAGTGTCAGTAAGCCGAACTGTGCGATGCCAAAATCAATCAGACAGCAGATCAGTGCGATGATAATCTCACGGGAGGAGATGCGTTTTCTGGTGTTTATGTCCGGAGTTTCTGCTTTTGGTGTTCCACTCTCGCCGGCTGTCGTAGTTCCAAATACGCCTGCAAGGATTCCGATTAACTCTTTCTGCATATCACGTGCCCAATACTGCGCCACCAGATCTCCGATTGCCTTCATCGGATCTGCTCCAGCAAGTGCCGCGGACAAATTAGTTGCTGCCCACATCTTCTGTCTCAGAATGGTTGTTGATACATCTTTGTTTGATGTAATCTTGTTTGGTGTTAAATCAGCATCTTCAATAATAGGTTCTGTTTCACCCTGTAAATCTTCAAAGAAAGGCATGTTGTGAATTG
>OGIL01000928.1_pt1 | contig 16442 bp, 18 predicted proteins | sample 1571751 | NCBI WGS metagenome assembly OGIL01 (sample SAMEA2581964, study PRJEB24529) | metagenome | biome: Human gut stool | place: China | collected 2011 | reverse complement strand
GACAGCAATCCCATAAGGAGAAAATGCACTGCGCAGATTCCGGAAATCATTGCGCTTATGACACAGGTAATACGGGATTTGAGCAGTGCATTTCAAATGTACGGTATTTGCTATATCAGATCATCGATTTGGTTGGAGCGTTGCGGTTTTTCGGGGCGGCAGCTCGATGCCAAAATTGCTGTACCGCTCCAAGGAATGCAACTCTGTTTTGATAAACGCCCACGACCTGCGATAATCATCGCATACAGAGAACGAAGATTCCTTCATAAACAGCGTAAATCCGTCCGGGTCATCGCCGTACTTCAAGTCAAACTCCTCGGCACACCGAATCTTTTCCCAGTCCGAAAGGTTCGTCCTTCCATGAAGAATATGCTCTAAATTCAAAGAGAAGTAGTACATGCTATATGGAATACCCGCGACTTTGGGGCAGGCAGAAAGTCGGTCGATATTGTTCCGTTTGCGCTGGTTTCGATCAAGAATTCCTGCACGATTCGGTGTTTTAATTTGTGTTTCCGTATAGTATGGCGGAGTGCTAATTTCCATTGTATCATCTTCGACAACAGCATCAAACGCCGTGTCTGCATCATCACCGAAAAAGAGGAGACACTGCGGCAGTTCATCATCAACGACCTGCACAGCGGTGCGACCATGTACGAGGCCATCGGCGCATACAATCTGGAAAAACACAACGAGATCATTACCATCGTGGACAAGAGCGAGTATCAGAAGCTGATGAACTTTATCAACCGGGAGGACCCCAAGGCATTTGTCACCATTTACAATGTGTCCAGTGTGCAGTATCAGCCCAAGACCTGAGCGCCGGTGTGAAAGGAGACCCTATGAACATTACAGTTTATCTTGGAGCAAATGAAGGAAACACCCCGGCATTGAAAGCGGCGGTGCAGGAGCTTGGGCGCTGGATCGGGGAGAGCGGGAATGCGCTGATCTACGGCGGGTCCCGAAGCGGCCTGATGGGTGCACTGGCGGACAGTGTATTGGCTGCGGGCGGAGAAGTGACCGGCGTAGAGCCGGAGTTCTTTGTCAAAGGGGAACTTCAACACGATGGTCTCACGGAGCTGATCGTCACAAAGGATATGACCGAACGGAAGACGAAGATGATCGAGCTGGGCGATGCGTTCATTGCGTTTCCCGGCGGGACAGGTACGCTGGAAGAGATCGCAGAGGTGATGTCCAAAGTCTCGCTGAAGCATCTGGATGCGCCCTGCATTCTGTACGATCTGGATGGTTATTATACAGGCCTGCGGATGCTGCTGAGCCACATGATCGAAACTGGCCTGTCGTCTGAAGAACGGCAGGAAGGAATCTATTTTGCAAAGGATCTCGCGGAGATCAAGGCGATTTTGAACCGTTGATTTCTCAAAACGAACCGGATTGAAATAACGAAGATGCGATTGAAACTGAAGAAATAAAACAAAGAGTAAATCATGAGAAAGACGCCTGCAACAAAATTTCATCTGCATCAAAAACGCATAAAATGAAAAAAATACGAATTGTATAGCTTGTTTGATCGGCACATTTCTACAGCGAAAATTGACTCGAATGCAGCGTCGTTTTATGCTATAATAGCCCATAGAAAAGGAGCGTGGAGTATTTGGAACTGGAGCAAGCGCAAAAGCGCGTAGAAGAACTGCGTGCGGTGATCGAAAAGAACAACCGCCTTTATTACGATCAGGATGCCCCTGAACTAGAGGATTTTGAATACGATGCCCTGACACGGGAGCTGAAAGAATTGGAAGCACAGTTCCCGCAGCTGGTCACGCCCAACTCACCGACGCAGCATGTTGGCGGGACCCCCAGCGGACGGTTTGCCAAGGTCACACACGCGGTCAAAATGGAAAGTCTGCTGGATGCGTTTTCGTTTGACGAACTGCGCGACTTTGACCGCCGGGTGCGTGAAGCAGGCGTCGAACCGGAATACGTGGTGGAGATCAAGATCGATGGCCTTTCGTGCAGCCTGGAATACGAAAACGGTACGCTGGTGCGGGCTTCCACCCGCGGCGACGGTGTGGTCGGCGAAGACGTGACGGCCAATGTCAAAGCCATCCGGAAGATTCCCAAACAGCTGAAGGATGCACCGGAGTTTCTGGAAGTGCGCGGTGAGGTGTATATGCCGCATGAAGCGTTCCAGCACCTTTGCGCCGAGCAGGAATTGCAGGGAGCGGCCCCCTTTAAGAATCCGCGCAACGCAGCCGCCGGTTCGCTGCGCCAGAAGGATTCAAAAATCACCGGGAGCCGTGGGCTGTCGATCTTTATCTTTAATGTGCAGCAGATCCGCGGCAAGGAACTGACTACCCATGCAGAGAGTCTGGACTACCTCAAGAGCCTGGGCCTGCCGGTCTCGCCGCGCTATCACGTGGTGCACAACATCGAAGACGCCATTGCTGAGATCGAGCAGATCGGCCAGAACCGTTCGAAGCTCGATTTTGATATGGACGGTGCCGTCATCAAGGTAAATGCTTTTGCACAGCGCGATTTGATGGGTTCGACCAACAAATTCCCGCGCTGGGCCATTGCGTTCAAGTACCCGCCGGAGGTCAAGGAGACGACGCTGCGCAGCATCGAAGTAGCCGTTGGCCGCACAGGCGTTCTGACCCCGACGGCCTGCTTTGACCCGGTCTTTCTGGCGGGGACTACCGTAGCACGTGCGACGCTCCACAACGAGGACTTCATCCATCAGTTCGGCCTCTGCATCGGGGATACCATTCAGGTGCGCAAGGCGGGTGATATCATTCCGGAGGTCATCGGTGTGACCCGCCATGAGGAAGGCGCACAGCCCTATGAGATGCCCACAGTCTGCCCGTCCTGCGGCGCACCGGTGGTGCATCTGGAAGATGAGGCGGCACTGCGCTGCGTCAACCCGGAGTGCCCGGCACAGGCACTCCGCAACATTATCCACTTTGCTTCCCGCGATGCCATGGACATCGACGGCCTCGGTACGGCGGTTGCAACGCAGCTGGTGGATAAGGGGCTGGTGCACTCGGCGGCTGACCTTTATACCCTCACGCTGGAGCAGCTGCTGACGCTGGAAAAGTTCAAGGAAAAGAGTGCGACCAATCTGCTGCAAGCCATCGCGCACTCCAGGGAAAACAATCTGGACAAGCTGCTGTTTGGCTTTGGCATCCGGAACATCGGCGATAAGGCTGCGGCTCTGCTGGCGGAACATTTCGGTTCGCTGGAAGCCATCCGGGAGGCGACCGAGGAGCAGATCAGCGAGATCGATGGCTTTGGCGGTGTGATGGCCCAGAGCGTGACCGAGTTCTTTGCAAAAGACGGCACGACCGACCTTGTCCATCGTCTGGCGGATGCCGGATTGAATATGCAGTGGAAGGGAGAGCCCAAGGGCGACAAACTTGCCGGAAAAACGCTGGTCGTGACCGGCACACTGGAGACCCTTTCCCGCAATGAGGCGGAAGCACTGATCGTAAAGAACGGCGGCAAGGCCAGCGGTTCCGTCTCGAAAAAAACGGCCTATGTGGTGGCCGGAACAGCGGCAGGCTCGAAGCTGACCAAGGCACAGGCCCTTGGTGTGCCGGTGCTGACCGAAGCAGAGTTCCTCGCCCTGTTGAACGAGGAACCAAAGCCGGAAGCCTGAATCTTTCCGGAGTCCTGAATAAAAGAAGAACCCCATCAAACGCCCGTACAGTGGAACACGCTGTGCGGGCGTTTGTGCTGCCCGGTTCTATCTTCCGCCCGGCTGCATACAGTGATGACAAGAGACGCGGAAGGAGAATGCAGGATGGACGAGTATTATCAGGTGGTTCAATCGCTGCCAAGCTGGCTGGCTCGGCCGCTTCTGGACATGCCGTCGGCCCTTGCGCCCGACGTGCAGGAGCTTCGGCTGCGGGTGGGCTGTGCACCAGCGTTCACGATGCGCGGGGCAGTCTGCACACCGCAGGAAACAGCGCGGGAGCTTGCCTCCTTGCAGCGGATGCTTCTGACGCCGCAGCAGATGGAGGAGATCTTGTTCACACTGTGCGGCGGGTCGGTCCACACGTATCAGACGGAGATCGCGCAGGGGTATGTGACGGATCCCTCCGGGTGCCGGGCGGGCCTTGGTGGGCGTTTTCTGCAAAACCCGGAACAGGGCGTCGTTTTGCAGGAACTGACCTCTGTCAACCTACGCATTGCGCGGGAGAAAACCATCCCGCTCCCACAGGAACTGTGTGCAGCCTTGCAGACGCATTTCATCGGGATGCTTCTCGTAGGCGAGCCGGGCAGCGGCAAAACGACGCTTCTGCGCAGCATGGCGCGGGAGCTTGTCCGCCAGAAAAAGCTGGTCTCGGTGATCGACGAGCGGCTGGAGCTGTTTTCGGGCAGCTCCCGGCGGAAGTCCCCCGGTGAAGCGCTGGATGTGATCTCCGGCATCCCGAAGGGACAGGCTGTGCAGATGGCACTGCGGACACTCTCGCCGCAGATCCTTTTGTTGGACGAGCTGGGCGGTCTGGATGAGGTGACAGCGCTCGAACAGGGGCTTTTCAGCGGCGTGGACTTTATCGCAACGCTCCATGCAGCGTCCCCGGAAGAAGCGGTCGGACGCCCCCAGGTGCAGGCGCTGCAGGCGCGTGGCGCACTCCATGTGCTGGTCTGGCTCAAAGGGCGGGCGGAGCCGGGGCAGGTGCGGGAGGTGCGGTTTTTATGAGCAGTCTCTTTTTGCATGGCATCGGGGCGGTCTGCCTGGTATTCTGCGGCTGGTGCGTTGGCGATGGGGTCTGCATCCGTGCAGAGGCACATCGGCAGGCACTGCAAAAGACCATTGCCCTACTGGAACGCATCCGCCGGGAGATCGAATTTCGGCGTACGGATCTGAGAGCTTTGCTTTGTGCTATGCAGCGGGAGGGTCTTGTGGGGCAGGCAGAGCATTCGCTGCAAACGCTGGCTCCCGACCCGGCGCTGACCCGGCGGGAGCAGAACGCATTCCGGGCGTGCATGGCAGGTCTGGGCCGTGCAGAAGCAGCGCAGGAATGCCAGCAGCTTGCATTTTACATTCAGCAGTTCGAGACGTTTCAGACAGAGCTTGCACCGCAGCTGCGGCAAACGAACGAGCTTTCGCATAAGCTTGGCCTTGCGCTGGGGCTGGCGGCTGCAATTTTGCTGATTTGAGAGGATGAAAAAGATGGAGATCGACCTGATCTTTAAGATCGCGGCCATTGGCATCATCGTAGCGGTGCTGAACCAATTGCTGATCCGCTCCGGGCGGGAGGACCAGGCGATGATGACGACACTGGCAGGGCTGGTCGTGGTCCTGTCCATTCTGGTGAAACAGATCAGCGCCCTGTTCGTGACCATCAAATCCCTGTTCGCACTATGAGTGCGGCGGCAGCGGCCTTTGGTCTGGCGCTTGTGGCAGCATTGCTTTATACGGTGCTCAGGCGCAGTGTCCCATCCTACGCGCTGCTGCTTTCGCTGGGGGCGGCACTGGTGCTTCTGGTGCGGGTCGGGTCTGCATTCCGGGCGGCGCTCCTTGGCATCGTCCGCCTGGGGGAGCAGACGAACGGCGCAGCCTTTTCGTGCCTGATGAAGAGCGCGGTCGTTCTGCTTCTGACGGACTATACCCATACCCTCTGCGAAGAAGCCGGAGCGGAATCGCTGGCGTGGTGTGTCGGGCTGGCCGGCCGCTGTCTGGTGCTTGCGGCGGCGTGGCCGCTGCTGGAAGAGATTTTACAGCAGATCGGGAGTATGACGGGATGAACAACTGGGATGTGCGCCTTCCGGGCGCAGAGACGTGGGGGCCTTATCTGGAACAAAGCCCGGTATCGCCTGCGGCGTTTGCAGAAGACCCCTGGGAGGCGCTGCGCAGTTTTCTGCCGGAGTCCCTGCCCTCGGCTCTGCATACCGCTGCAAGCGGATATGCGGCGGTTCTGACCTTTCTGGTGCTGGGCGCCGTCATCGCACTGCTGTTGGGCGGCCATGCGGATGGAACACTGCTGGACCTCGTCTGCGCAGGGGGCTGCGGGGTCCTGCTGTGGGAAAAGCTCGTGGCCCTTTCCGAAACGCTCTGCACCCAGATCGAAAGCTGGAACCGGTTTCTTCTGGGTTTTCTGCCAGTGTATGCAGGGGTCCTGACCCTGGGCGGCGAGAGCGTGGCTGGCGCTTCGGCAGGCGGCTTTCTTCTGACGCTGCTGTGTGCTCTGGCGCAGGGGCTCACGGTGCTGGTGCCGCCGCTGCTCCAATGCTATCTGGCCCTGAGCATGGCCTGCTGCATCTGTGCGGAAACTGGGCTGGGGAGCTTTTGCAAGGCGGTTGGCCGTGCGCTGGAAAAGCTGCTGGGGTGGGCGGGCAAACTTCTGGTTGCCCTTTTGGGTCTGGAGCGCATCTCAACGCTGCAGCTGGACCGTGCGGCCCTTCGAACCGGGCAGCTTCTGACCGGGACGGTGCCGATCATCGGGGAGACGCTGCGCGACGCCTCGGAGACGGTGCTGTCGAGCCTTCAGCTTTTGAAAAGCGGGCTGGGGCTGGCTGCGCTGTTGACCATTGCAGCAGAATTCATGCCGGTCTATCTGGGAATGCTTATCCAGCTGGGCCTGCTTTCCGGATGCGGACTTCTATGCGGAATGATGGGCAGTGAGCGCTGCCAGAACCTTCTGGAATGCTTTGCAGAGGCGCTTCGCTGCATGATGGCGGTGACGGCACTATTTGCGGGGCTTGCCATTGCAGGCACGGCACTGCTCTTTGTGGTAGGGGGTGGATGAAGTGCAGAACATCAAAGCGGCAGTGGCAGTTTTCTGCACGGCGTGTATCTGCGCGGAGCTGACCGCACAGCTCACAGGTCAGGGGTGGGCTCGGCGCAGCATAAAAGCGGTGGCTGGGTTATATATTTTAGCAGTGGTCCTCTGTGTGCTTCCACAGGCAAAAGGAGAGTGGCAGACGTTCGCTCTCCCGGCGGCGTCTTCGGTGGAGCTGGGAACACAGAAGGAGACCGTGCTTCGTGCGGCGGCGTCTCAGCTGGAAGACACCCTGGAAGCTCGCTGCCGTGAAGAGTTGGGCGCAGAGGTCGCCATCCGCATCGAGCTGGAAGAGACAGCGGAGGGCGTACAGGTCCATTCCCTGACGGTAACGCCGATGGGAGAGGCGGAAGAAACGCGGGACGCGGTAGAGGAACTGCTCCAACATACGCTGGGCGTATCGCCTGTGTGGGACGTACCCGGCGGGGAGAATGCGCCATGAAACAACGGGGAGAAGGAACGACATTTGATTTCCGGGCACTGCTGGAAAAGCAGAACCGCACCCGATTGGCCGTGGTGCTGGGCGGCGCGGCAATGCTGTTGCTGCTGCTCTCCGAACTGCTGCCCGCAACGCCGCCTGCGGAACCATCCGCAGCGTCGGCTTCCCAGGCGTCAGCCTACCGGGAGCAGCTGGAAGCACAGCTCCAGGACCTGATCGGGCAGATCGACGGGGCCGGGGCCACGACCGTGATGGTGACACTGGAAACTGGGGAGGAGACCGTCTATGCAACGGACACGCAGTCGGGACAGACCCAAAGCCAGGAAACGCATGTGCTGTTGGATGACGGCACGGCTCTGGCGCAGACGGTCTATTATCCGCAGGTGTGCGGGGTCGCGGTCATCTGTGACGGCGGGGGAGATGTCCGGGTCGCTGCACGGATCACCGAGCTTGTGCGGGCATTGCTGGATATTTCGTCTACCCGGATCTGTGTAGAACAGCGCCGGCCCTGACCAGCTGTTTCCGAACCATTAAGTCGCAGAGACAAGGAGGAACATTTCCATGAGAGCTATTTCCAAGAACACCCGAAAAGTGACGGCGCTTACCCTGGCGGCGGCTCTGGTCGTTGCGGTCTATCTGAACTGGCAGTATGCGCGGGCGGGCGTCACGCTGGAGGAAAACGCCGTCCAGGTCGTGGCAGGAGCAGACACGGCGGACGAAGCCTCCGCGCCCATTCTGGACGGCCTGATGACCGAGACGGAAGCCGTTTCCAGCGCCAACAAGAATTATGGAGAAGCACAGCTCGTCAGCGTAGCGAATCACAGCGGCTCCAAGTTCTTTGAGGAGGCCCGGCTCAAGCGGACCAAGGCACACGACGAAGCAATGGACGCCGTGCAGAAGGCGTTGAAATCGTCGTCGCTCTCCGCAGAAGAGAAAAAGAGCTACACCCAGCAGTTGACCGGCAATCTGGAAGACCTCCATGCGGAAAATGAAATCGAAACGATGGTCAAGGCCAAAGGCTTTGTAGACTGCCTCTGCTTTTTGCAGTCCGGCCGGGCAGACCTGACGGTGATGACCTCCGGCGACGCACTGACGGCAGCGCAGGTGGCGCAGATCCGGGATATCGTTCTGAGCAAAAGCAGCGTGACGGCGCAGAACATCACCATCGTAGAGGTAAAATAAGAGAGCGGTTGCGGGGGTCCGCCAGATGTGGTAATATAAAGAGGAACAAACAAAGCGGGCCTGCCGCCCGGCGGGCCCCACAGGAGCGTCTATGAAAGAACCAAAACTGAAGACCGTTTACGTCTGTTCCAACTGCGGGGAGACTAGCCCGCGCTGGATGGGCCGCTGCCCCAGCTGCGGCAGCTGGAACACCATGAACGAAGATGTGGTCGCAGAGGCCCCCAAGGCGGGGCTTACCGGCGGAAAAGCCGCTGCCCCTGCCCGGCAGGAGGGAGTGACCTCGCTGACGGCCAAGCGCCTGTCGGAGATCAGCACGACCGAGGAGAAAAGCCGCATTCTGACTGGCATCTCCGAACTGGACCGTGTGCTGGGCGGCGGCATCGTGCTGGGCGGCGTGGTCCTGCTCAGCGGTGAGCCGGGCGTGGGCAAATCCACCATGCTGCTGCAGCTTTGCGGTGCCATCTCCAACCAGCATACGGTTTTGTATATTACGGGGGAAGAGTCAGTGCGGCAGGTCAAGCTGCGTGCCGCGCGGCTCAAGATCCCGCAGGAGAACATCTATCTGGTAGCCGAAAACGACGTGGACGAGATCTGCGGCCTGATCGAAAAGGAAAAACCGGACCTTGTGGTCATCGACTCCATCCAGACCATGCGCTGCATGGACATCTCCTCTTCGTCCGGAACGGTCAGCCAGGTGAAGGAAAGCGCGGCCCGGCTGCTGGCGGTGGCCAAAAAGCAGGAGATCCCGATGTTCATCGTGGGGCATGTCAACAAGGATGGTGCCATTGCCGGCCCCAAGGTCATGGAACACATCGTGGATACGGTGCTATACTTTGAAGGCGACAAAATGCTGCCTTACCGCATCCTGCGGGCGGCCAAAAACCGCTATGGCTCCACGAATGAGCTGGGCATGTTTGATATGACGGGGCAGGGGCTGGAAGAGATCGAAAACCCCTCGCAGATGCTTCTGGAAGGGCGTCCGCTCGGCGTTTCCGGCAACTGCGTCGCCTGCACGATGGAGGGCAGCCGCCCCATTCTGAGCGAGATTCAGGCGCTTGCGACGAAAACGAATTTCCCGGCACCGCGCCGCGCCTGCAGCGGCTACGATTACAACCGCATGAACCTTCTCATTGCGGTCCTTGAAAAACGCGCCGGGTATTTCTTCGGCAACCTGGATGTGTATATCAACATCGTCAGCGGCATCACGCTGCGGGATACCGCCTGCGACCTGGCGGTCTGCCTCAGCATGGTCTCATCGCTGCTGGACTGCCCGGTCAGCGACAAATTGATCGCCATCGGTGAAGTCGGTCTGGGCGGCGAGGTGCGCAGTGTGCCCAATCTGGAACAGCGTCTGCGGGAAGCGGAACGGATCGGTTTTGAACGTGCCGTCGTGCCGAAGCACAGCCTTGCGCATCTGAACCCAGCGGATTATCCGGGCATGAAGCTCATAGGGGCGGCTTATATCTCGGATGCGATCCATGCTTTGAAAAACGACCGCCTTTAATGGAAATGATAAGGAAACGATATGTCCATCTATCTTGATGAAAAGAATCCCAGCAAGCACAAACCGTTCGAGGATGCTTCGGCGGACATTGTGGAGTATGTGCGGTATCTGGAAGTGATCGCAGGCAAAAGCGCGAATACCGCGTTCAGCTATTACTGCGATCTGCGCGGCTTCAGCCGCTTTATGAAGCGCCGCAGGGGCCTTGTGGCAGAGGATGCGGAACTGAAAGAGATCGACCCCAAAGGGCTCGACACCGCATTCTGGGGCAGCGTGACAAAAGAGGACGTTTACGAATATCTGTATTTTCTGAACCGTGAATGCGGAAACAAAAAGTCCTCCACCGCCCGGCGGCTGGCCAGCCTGCATGGGTTTTATGACTATCTGGTCAATCAGGTCAACCGCCTTTCGCAGGACCCGACGGCTTCCATCAAACCGCCCAAGCAGGATAAAGTTCTGCCCAAATATCTGACGGCGGAGCAATCCATGCAGCTGCTGGAAAGCACCCAGCATCAGAGCGATTTCCCGGAACGGGATTACTGCATGGTCGTGCTGTTTCTGAACTGCGGGATGCGTCTGGCAGAACTGGTCGGGATGGACCTTGGCGACATTGACCTGGAGCAGCGGCAGATCCGGCTGTTCGGCAAAGGCCACAAGGAGCGCATGGTCTACCTGAATGATGCCTGCATCGAAGCGCTGCAATTGTATCTCAAAAAGCGGAACACGATGGAAGGTCTGGACCCCAAGGAAAAGGCCGTTTTTGTGACCCGCCGCATGAAAGACCGCATCTCGAACCGCCGCGTGGAACAGCTGGTGACAGGTGCCATGAAGGCGGCAGGGCTGAAGGGCTTTTCAACCCATAAGCTGCGGCATACAGCAGCTACGCTGATGTACCAGACCGGCAATGTGGATATTCTGACGCTCAAGCAGCTGCTCGGCCACAGCAGTGTGGGCACGACCCAGATCTATACGCATCTGCAAGAATTTCAGGTCCGCGCAGCCATTGAGCAGAACCCGCTGGGGGAAGTCCGGAAGACAAACTTGGATACAACGAAACAGGAAGCGGGGGAGACCCACGGGGGAATTTCGCCGGACAGTGCAGAAATGGACGCAGGAGCGAAGGATGCGCCGGATGACGCAGCCGAAACGCCGACCGGGCCGATGGAAGCCTTTGATGGGGCGGCCAAAGACGGTTTCCGCGTGGATGTTTCGGCGCTGCGTGAGTCGGATGCAAGCGAAAAAACGGAGCACTAAAATGGATTATACGAAATTTTCGGGCACTTATACGGTTCGGCGGCTATTCCGTGACGATATTCCGTCCATTTTTGCGCTTTGTGAGAAAAATCCGCAGTTTTATGAGCATTGTCCGCCGTTTGTGACGCCGGAAAAAATCGAAGCCGATCTGAAGGCCATGCCGCAGCGCAAGACTGGTCAAGAACAGGATAAGTATTATCTGGGCTATTTTGACGTCCACCAGCGGCTTGTGGCTGCGATGGATTTCATCGACCATTATCCGGATGAGCAAAGTGGGTTCATCGGATTCTTTATGATGGAGAAAGACCTGCAAGGAACCGGCGTCGGAAGCTCGATCATCACTGAGCTGTGTGCCTGTCTGGCGCAATGGGATTATCAATACATTCGTTTGGGTTATGTGGATGGAAATGAACAAAGCAGATCGTTCTGGCTGAAGAATCAATTCACAGACACCGGCTTGAGAGATCATACAAACGATTACACCGTCGTTGTGATGAATCGTTTCTTGACAAAAGTGTAGATCAAAAAGCAGAAAAAACAGACCAAGAATACACCAATTGCATACATACCGCAAAAAGGCCGCTGGAGCTCAAAATCGAGCTCAGCGGCCTTAATTGGAAAAAATTGGAGAAAAGAGGGCTTTTTCACTCCCCTATATTTCACATAACGTGCATTATACGAAACTTATGTCGCTGAAAAACAGGCTCCCTCTTCTGCCGTGTTCCACGCGCACAGCTTTGCCGGGAGGCTCGTTTTTCGTTTCAGTTTCAGGACGCATACCGTTGCAGGTTCAGGCTATGTGTGTTGCGCCGGGTCTGGTTTATTCCGGCAGCGGCGTGATCTCAAAATATGTACAGATGGCTTCATAGTAAGCACGGGCGGTTCGCCTGCAACCCTCTTCACTGCCAAACTGTGCAACATCGGCGACACTGGTCACAAAGCACTGCTCTGCCAGAACGGCCGGACAGTTTGCATCTTCCAGGATGGTAAAGCTGCGCTCTGCCCGCACTTCGGTGTGGCTGGTCTCGACCAGCTGCTTTGCTTCTCCGATGTAATAAATGTAACGGACTCCCCCGCGCCCCCGCAGACTGGCCCCGGCGGAACGCATGGCGCTGGCCAGGAGTTTTGCGAAATAATAGCTTTCCTGATGCCAGGTGCGGCCCGGCACACTGGGATAGCACTCGAACCCGGAGGCTGTGGAGCCTTCCGGTGCAGAGTTCCCGTGGATGGAAAGCAGAAGGTCCGGCAAGAGCGCATTGGCCGCGGCGGCGCGTTCTGCTGGCTTTGCCGTGGCGTCATAGCTTTCGCGGGTCTGGAGCGGGATAAAATTAGGGTCGGCCTCCAGCCACCCGCGCAGTGCTTCGGCGGTAGCTGCCGTCATCTCCTTTTCCGTTACGATCCCCTGCGCGCCGGGGTCTGAACCGCCGTGCCCGGCATCGATTGCAATACGATAGGGCGGCGGGCCGAAAGTAGGACGGAAATCATCATCGTCTACAGCGGGTGTTCCCTGCCCGATCGTAAAGGCTGCATACCACAAATAAAGGCCGAAACAGATCCCGGTGAAACAGAGGCAGAGAACGACCGCGTGACGAAATGAAACGGCCTGATTTTTCTGTTTCTTTTTGCGATGGACTGCATGTTTTGCCATATAGACTTCCCTGCTTTGAATAAAACAAAACCTGCCCGCGAGATGGTTTCCGGGGCAGGTTTCCGGGAAATGCCCGGAGAAATTTTACTTCAGTTCGACCACGGTCACTCCGCTCTCCCCCTCGCCGTAGCGGCCAAGGCGGAAGCTCTTGACCATGCGGTTTCCGCGCAGATGCTTGTGGATGGCCGTGCGCAGTGCACCGGTGCCGTTGCCATGGATCAGATAGACCACGGTCTGGCCGTTCAGGATGGCGCGGTCGATGAAGGAATCCACCTCCGGCAGTGCCTCATCGACCGTCAGGCCCAGCAGATTGCACTCCATTTTGGCGCTGCGCTGCACCCGCTCTACCCTGCCGTTCGGGCGGTTGGCGTCACCGGTCAGGCGGGAATACCGCTGCTGCGCCTTGGTCTTGGCCTGCGGTTCCTTGATCAGCTTTTCGGGCTGCTTCAGGCCCAGGAGCGGAACTTTGGTCTTGATGATTCCGGCGCGAACGAGGACATCGCCGTTTTTATCCGGCAGAGCCAGCACCGTTGCCAGCTGATTCAGCTCGGCGATGCAGACCTCCTGCCCCACCTTGACCTCCTTCAGCGGAACGAATTCCTTGACCGGATTGTGCACAATCTCGGTGCCGATGAAGAGCTTTTCCGATTCTTTTTTGGCGATCTCCCGCGCGCGCTGAGCCTTCTGCTGAGTGCTCATCCGCTCATCCTTCTGGAGCTGACGCAGCTCATCCGTCAAAGCGTATGCTTTGCTTTCCACCTGCTGCGCCAGTGCACGGGCCTTGGCGCGGGCTGCTTCCAGCTCATTTTCGCCCTGCTGGATGAGTTCGTCCCGCTTTTTGCGGGCGGCATCCAGCTGATGGGCAGCCTCATTGCGAAGCTCTTCCACCTCGTCCTGGCTTTCCTTGAGCTGCAGTTTCAGGTCGTCCAGCTGGCCCAGAACGGCATCCAGACGCTTGTCCTCTGCCGAAAGATGCTGCTGTGCCGCTTCAATGACGCGCTCTGGGATGCCGAGCTTCTCGCTGATGAGGAAGGCATTGGATTTGCCGGGAACGCCGACGCTCAGCTTGTATGTGGGGCGCAGCGTCTCAAGATCAAATTCACAGCTGGCATTGACGACGCCTTTCGTTTCCAGAGCGAAGACCTTCAGCTCTGCATAGTGGGTGGTCGCCATCAGCAGCACACCACGGCGGCGCAGCTCTTCGATGATGGCGACTGCCAGCGCAGCACCCTCGGCGGGGTCTGTGCCTGCTCCCAATTCGTCCAGCAGGACCAGTGTGCGGGGCATAGCCAGTTCCAGGATGCCTGTGATCTTCTTCATGTGGCCGGAGAAGGTAGACAGGCTCTGTTCGATGCTCTGCTCGTCGCCGATGTCCACGAGGAACTCGTCAAATACGCAGATCTCGCTGCGCTCGTCGGCAGGAATAAGGAAGCCGCATTGTGCCATGGCACACAGCAGACCGGCCGTTTTCAGGGTGACCGTCTTGCCGCCGGTGTTCGGGCCGGTGATGATGAGCGAATCGTAGTCTCGGCCCAGCGCGATATCCACCGGGACGCACTTTTTGGGGTCGATAAGCGGATGCCGTGCCCGGATGAGCGAGAAGGACGAATCGGTCCGCACGGCAGGCTTAAAGGCCTTCATGTCCAGCGCCAGCCGCGCTTTGGCCAGCAGGACGTCAATCTCCAGCATGGCCTTATAGCTGTACTGAAATTGCGGCTCAATGGCGGCGACCTGTGCCGTGAAGGCAACCAGAATGCGCTCGATCTCCTGCGCTTCCTGTGCGCGGTATTGCAGGATACGGGCGTTTGCCTCCACGACGGCCTGCGGCTCCACAAAGACCGTTGCGCCCGTGGATGAGACATCGTGGATGATGCCGTTCACTTCGCCGCGGTATTCACTTTTGACCGGGACGACATACCGGCCGTTTCGCATGGAAACGACGCTCTCTTGCAGATATTTGGAGGTGTCCATGTTGCGGACCATAGTTTCCAGACGGTCGCGGATGCTGTTTTCGGTGGCGTGGATCTTCTTGCGCAGCTCATTCAACGTGCGGGAAGCCGTGTCAGCCATGGCATCCGGTGCCAGAATGGCGCTGGAGATCTGCTGCTCCAGGCCGGGCTGCGGGGCCAGCGCGTAGAATAGGTCGTCTGTCGGCAGCGCTTCGTGATCCGAGGAACCGTACCAGCTGCTCAGATTCTGGAAGTTACGGAGTGCCCCCGCCACCATCAGCAGTTCTCCCATCGAGAGGACACCGCCCTTGACAGCGCGGGTCACCAGCTGGCTGACACCCTCCACACCGCCGAACCGGGGCGAACCGTTTTTGATGAGCAGGCTGTTGATGGCGTCCGTCTGTTCCAGCGAATAGCGGACCTCGTCCGGGTCGCACTGGGGCTCCAGCGCCAGCATCTGCGCTTTGGCCTCCCGGCAGACGCAGCCCTCGGCCGCGCGGGCAATGATCTTATCAAGCTCAAGTGTTTTTAAGTAGCTTGCTTCCATAGTAATGATCCCTTTAGAATTTGTTCGGTCAGGGCAGAACGGATTTCAGAAATGAATAGCTCTTCAGCGGCTTGTCGAGGTGGGTCAGCGCGTATTGCTCTGCCACCGCCGACAGCTTGGCCAGACTGCCGACCGAGATCTTGAATGCAAATATTTTTTTGTCCTCTACGAGGCAGATGTGCCGCAACGCATACAGCGCACCGGCGTCCAGGTTGCACGGCTTCCCTGTCTTCTGCGCACAATCCGGGCAGAGCAGATAGCCCTCCTGCAGGTCGAGATAAAACGACGCATCGTCATACTTTCCGCACACATTGCAGCAGGCAAGCTGCGGCAAAAAGCCGCACTCGCTCATGGTGCGCAGCTCGAACACTGCCTTGATGACGCGCAGATCCGCTTTCTGGCGGCTGATCATGTACAGGCAGTTGAGCAGAAGCCGAAGCTCCTTGCCCGCTTCGGTTCCGGTCGGCGAGAGCGAGACCGCCATCTCATCCAGATACATGGCAAGCCCCATCCCCTCGATGGAGGAAGAAACTCCGTGGAAAATGGTGTTGACCGAAGCTTCCCGGACCGTGTACATATTCCGCCCCGGAACAAGGACAAATTCCGAGTAACAAAAAAGCCCGCAGGCGCTGAATAATTTACTCTTCAGCCGCAGGCTGTTCGGCGCCGAAGCCGAGATCACACCAAGCTCCGGTGTCAGGATGGTCAGGATCCGGTCAGCCTCTTTGTACCGGGTCTCCCGCAGGACGAGCCCCATCGTTACGATCGTATCCATCAGTATCTTCTCCTGCCGGAACAGCAGGCTGTTCCGCGTTCTGCTGCCTGTAATCCAGGTAGCGGAGGATGTTTCCGGTGCAGGCAAATGCCTGCCAGCGTGCGTCAGCGTCCATAGGCCTCCCCTTTCTGCGCGGCAGATGCCGCCCATGATAGTGTTGCCTTTATCCTAGCGCACCACCCGTGGAAAATCTGTCCGAATCGCGGCGCAGGCTCAGCGATTGTTCGGGTTCTGTTTGAAGCCAAAGTTGTTCAGCAAAAACTCATTGTCACGCCAGTCGGCTTTGACTTTGACCCAGCACTGCAGGTTAACACGGCAGCCGAGGAACTCCTCGCAGTCTGCACGGGCCGCACTGGCGATCTTCTTCAGCATCGCGCCGCCCTTGCCGATGACCATGCCCTTGT
>OGIL01000880.1_pt1 | contig 17028 bp, 14 predicted proteins | sample 1571751 | NCBI WGS metagenome assembly OGIL01 (sample SAMEA2581964, study PRJEB24529) | metagenome | biome: Human gut stool | place: China | collected 2011 | reverse complement strand
TTGTAATTGATAGGCACGATAGAAGGCATTCCGACATCTTCAAGACACTTCAGATGATTGAGGTAGCTCTGTCCGAACGTCATAAAGAAGCGAATTCTCTTGATGCCCTTGATGTTGAGCGCAAGCGATTCAAGCTCTTCGTGGTGGAGGAGGTACATATCCTTTTCGCCGACCTCGGGAAAGTTGTAAACGCGCTTGATCTCCATCGGTTTTGTTTCTACCCACTTGCCGTCCTCAATGTAAGAACCGTTTGCGGAAACCTCACGAATGTTTATCTCGGGGTTGAAGTTGGTTGCAAAAGGATAACCGTGATCGCCACCGTTGCAGTCGAGAATATCTATTGTATGTATTTCATCGAAATAGTGTTTCTGTGCATATGCTGTAAATACACTTGTAACACCCGGGTCAAAACCAGTTCCCAAAAGTCCCGTAATTCCTGCCTCTTTATATTTTTCCCTGTAAGCCCACTGCCATGAATAGTCAAAATATGCTGTAAAACCGAGGCGTTTGCATCTTTCCTCATACACCTTTCTCCACTCAGGATTATCCGTATCCTCACACTCATAATTTGCAGTGTCAACATAAGGAACTTTGCATGCAAGACATGCATCCATAATCGTTAAATCCTGATACGGAAGTGTAACATTAAGAACAACATCAGGCTTGAATTTATTTATCAATGCAATAACCTCATCTGTGTTATCCGCATCAACCTTTGCTGTTGTAATGTTTGTCTTTGTATTTCCCTTTAATTCTTCTGCAAGCACATCACACTTGCTCACTGTCCTGCTCGCAATACACAAATCAGTAAATACATCACTCACCTGACATATTTTGTGAATTGCAACTGAGGCAACGCCTCCACATCCGATTACTAATACTCTGCTCATTATTTTTCCTCCTGTTCTAATAATTCTTCAACATACTTTGGAAGCATAAATGCTCCTGTATGAAGATTAGTTGTGTAATATTCTGTATATATGTCTCTTTTTTTCCACTCGTCTGCCTTAAAATCTTTAAGCGGATGATACTTCTTTGAAGCAAAACCGAAAAGCCAGTAACCTGACGGGCTTGTAGGTATGTGTGCCTGATATACCCTGCTTATCGGAAATGTGTGAAATACTTTTTTATGCATGCTCCTGCATGCATCCTCATCCTCGTCATAAAATGGGCTTCCGTGCTGATACACAAGTATTCCGTCATCTTTTAACGCCTTGTAACAGCTTCCGTAAAATTCTCTTGTAAACAGTCCCTCAGACGCTCCAAACGGGTCAGTTGCATCATTTATGATAAGGTCATACTCATTCATTTTTGAGCGGAGAAATCTCAACGCATCATAATTGTATATATGCACTCTTTCATCATCAAGACCTATTGAGGTCTCCGGGAAATACTCCTTGCACACATCGACAAACATGCTGTCCTGCTCGACAATATCTATATTTTCGATATTGTCATATTGCAATAATTCTTTTGATACGCCGCCATCACCACCGCCAATGATAAGAACATTTTTCACATCAGGGTGCACCGCCATCGGCACATGGGTGATCATTTCATCGTAAATGAACTCATCGCGCTCCGTCAGCATGACATTGCCGTCCAGCGTAAGCACCCGGCCAAATTCCGGCGTTTCAAAAATATCAATGCGCTGGTAATCGCTCTGCTTGGAGTAGAGCTGCTTGTTCACCCGGATGCTGTGCTTCACATCCGGGGTGTGAAATTCCGAAAACCAAAATTCCATGTTTTCCTCCTCAGGCCAGAACGTTCAGGTGTAAAATGTCGGGGTCTTCCGGGCCGGTCATACTGCAGCCCTTGGCCTTGGCGTACTCGATGTAGTTCAGGATCTCCTTCGTGATGCGCTCGCCGGGGGCCAGAATGGGGATGCCCGGCGGGTAGCACATGACGAACTCGCTGCAGACCATGCCCACGGTCTCGCGCAGAGGCAGGCTCTTTTTGGGCGCATAGAAAGCCTCCTGCGGGCTGGTGGCCACCACGGGGTCGATGTATTCCTGGCTGAGCAGGCCGGTGCCGTCGGTGCGGTAGCGGCGCTTGATCTCGGCCAGTGCGCTGACCAGCCGCTCCACTTCCTGCGGGCGGTCGCCGATGGAGAGGTAGGCCAGAATGTTGCCGATGTCGCCGAACTCGATCTGGATGTCGTACTCATCGCGGAGGATATCATAGACCTCGATGCCCGCCAGGCCGATGTCCAGCGTGTGGACGCTGAGCTTGGTGGTGTCGAAGTCGAAGACCGAGTTGCCGTTGCACAGCTCCTTGCCGAAGGCGTAGTAGCCGCCCACGGCGTTGATCTCCTCGCGGGCATACTCGGCCATGTCGGCCACCTGGTGGAAGACCTGACGCCCCCGCTGGGCCAGATTGCGGCGGGAGATATCCAGGCTGGACATCAGCAGGTAGCTGCCAGAGGTGGTCTGGGTCAGGTTGATGATCTGCCGCACATAGCCGGGGTGGACGTTCGGTCCGATGAGCAGCAGGCTCGACTGGGTCAGGCTGCCGCCGCTCTTGTGCATCGAGACGGAGGCCATGTCGGCCCCTGCGGCCATGGCCGAGACCGGCAGCCCGCCGCCAAAGTAGAAGTGGGTGCCGTGGGCTTCGTCCGCCAGGCAGAGCATCCCAGCGTCATGGGCCATCTTGACGATGGCGCGCAGGTCGCTGCAGATGCCGTAGTAGGTGGGGTTGTTCACCAGAACGGCCACGGCGTTGGGGTGCTCCCGGATGGCCTTTTCCACCTGCTCCCGCTTCATGCCCAGTGAGATGCCCAGGCGCTTGTCCACCTCCGGGTTCACGTAAACGGGCACAGCGCCGCAGAGCACCAGCGCGTTCAGCACGCTGCGGTGCACGTTGCGGGGCAGGATGATCTCATCGCCCCGCTTGCAGGCGGTCAGCACCATGCTCTGCACCGAGCTGGTGGTGCCGCCCACCATCAAAAAGGCGTGGGCCGCGCCAAAGGCGTCGGCGGCCAGTTCTTCGGCCTCCCGGATGACCGATACCGGGTGGCAGAGGTTGTCCAGCGGTTTCATGCTGTTCACATCCACGCCCACGCACTGCTGGCCCAGAAAGGCGGTCAGCTCCGGGTTGCCCCGGCCGCGCTTGTGGCCCGGCACGTCAAAGGGCACCACCCGCATCTGCCGGAACTGTTCCAGCGCTTCGTAGATGGGTGCCCGGCGCTGGTCCAGCCGGAACCGTGTACGGTTCTCACTCATGTTCTTTTCCTCCGTCCCTGATCCCCTGACAAACAAAAAAGCGCAGGACCAACACCCAAAGGTGCAGACCTGCGCTTTGCAAAAAGCGTTTGAATGTGCGCACAAAGTCCCCAGCGGCGAGCCGGAACCGGACGGTGTGCAGGATCCAAAAGACGGGATGAGGAGAGTCTATATAGCAATTACACTTTTACTACTCTTATTGACCGTTTCACAAGTCTGCGCAGCGGGTGCGCAATTTCATGGCTGTAAAGGAACCAACTTATAAAATTCGAGCTCTTAACTCGATCAATAATGGCGGCGATGCCGCCGGTCGGCAGTGGACCCGGCTGTCCGTATGGCCTTAGCCCCGATGGGCGGTCCCAGGTAAATTGCTTTGAAAAGACTCCGACATGCTTTGTCTCTCAAAATCAAATGTTATCTTATCATGCCGGTTTCACGCTGTCAATCCTTTTTTGAAAAAATGTGAAAAAATACAGATTATGGGGAAAGCGGCAGGAACCGGGCAGACCAGGAGGATTCGGTGCTTTTCGATACGCTTTGGCGGCGCAGATGGGGCAATTCTGCGTGAAAGGGGGTGTTTCGCGCGTGAAAGGCAGGTGCAGGGGGCGGAAAAATGTGGTACAATCAAGTTGCAAGGGGGGAGCGTAGCGATGGAGCTGCGGATCGCGATCGTTGAAGACCAGAAGTTTGAAGCCCAGCGGCTGGAGCGGCTGCTGCGGCAGGCGTGGGGGGATCCTGTCGTCTGCGACCTGTACGAGAGCGGCGACGCATTTTTGCACAGAGCCGCCGCCGGGCCGTATGCTGTGGTGTTTCTGGATATCTGCATGGAGGGCACGAACGGCATCGGGACGGCCCGGCAGCTGCGGGAAAAAGACCCGCATCTCCTCATCGTCTTTGTGACCTCGTCGCCGGAATACGTGTGGGAAGCCTTTCCGGTGCATCCGTTCGATTATCTGCTCAAGCCGTATAAAGAGGAAAAGATCCGGCAGCTGACCGCCGAACTGCGGCGGGTGCTCTGCCGCCAGGAGCCGGAGCTGGAGGTGCGCATCGCCCGCCAGACCGTGCAGCTGCCGCTGAATAAGATCCTGTATGCGGAATCCCAGAACCACTTCGTCCGGATCGTGACCGACGACGGCGAGTGCCGGGCCGCTGCCACCTTTGCGCAGGTGGAGCAGCAGCTGAAGACGCAGGAGAACTTTCTTGTCTGCAACCGGGGCCTGCTGCTGAACATGGATAAGGTGCTGCGGTTCGAGGGCGACTGCATCGAGATGCTGGACGGTGCCCGGCTGCCCGTCCGCCTGAAGGATAAAAACAGCCTGTTTGCGCAATTCACACAATATCAATTCCGCCACATGCAGCGGGAGTTCTGAGAGGAGAAAAACGCCGTGGATGCTGTGTTGTTCGGACGCTACTTTCTCGAATTTGCATTGTTGTATCCGGGGGCCTATCTCTGCCTGGCCCCACTGCGGGACCACCTGAAGGCCCCAAAAACGACCTGCTGGATCGCGGGCGGTGCCCTCACGGCGCTGTGCATTGGGTGTGCAGCACTGTGCACGATCTTTGAACTGCCCAGCAACGTTTTCCTGCTCCCCATCCTCATCGTCTCGTTCTGGCTGCTGCGATGGCGGACGGAGGGAGTGACCGTCAGCCAGACGGCCTTCCTGTTCTCGGTCTCCGCTGTCATGCTGGCGGTCTGTTCGCTGATGGCCGTGGTGCTGAACGCCCGCGCCGAGACCGGCAACCAGCAGGAGGCCAATCTGGTCTCCACAGCGCTGCTGGCGCTGGGGCTCTCGGCGGTGCTGAGCGTCCTCTTCCATTTCACGGCCGTCCGGTGGAGCGCATGGCTCTTGCAGGAATACCACGGCGAAGCGTTCTGGCAGTCGGCGTGGCCGCTGCCGGCCATCTATGCGGCCTTCCTCATCTTCTGCATCCCGCTGGACCCGTCGGTCGTCCTGCTCAACCGGATCATGATCATTGCGGTGCTGGCGGTGTCCATCTCGCTGCTGGGCATCTTCCTGCTGCTGTACGAGATGTACCGGGTGGCGCAGGAGTACACCCGGAACACCCAGCTGGACCGGGAAAACCAGCTTCTGGGCGTGGAATCCCGCCGTTATATGGAGCTGCGGGAATACATGGAACAGACCCGCAGCCTGCGGCATGATTTCCGCCAGCACCTGCACGTCATCTCCGGCCTGACCGAGGCCGGGCAGCTGGATGAGCTGAAACACTACCTCAGCCAGTACGAGAGCGAGCTCAGCGAGGCCCGCCCCACCCTGTGCGCCAACCCCGCAGTGGATGCGCTGGCGGGCCACTACGACCACGAGGCCCGGCAGAAGGGGGTGCCCATCGAATGGAAGCTGGAGTTGCCCGTTCTGCTGCCCATGCCGGAAGCCGACCTGTGCATGATCCTGGGCAACCTGCTGGAAAATGCGCTCGATGCCAGCCGGAAGCTGACGCCGGACCAGCGGCAGATCCGGGTGATGGCCCGGATGCTCAGCCCGGCCATGCTGGGCATCGTGGTGGAGAACCGCTACGACGGTGTGCTGAAAAAGCAGAGCGGCATCCTGCACTCCACCAAGCACGAGGGGATCGGCATCGGGCTGGTCTCCATCGAGACCGCCGTCCGCAAGTACAACGGCGATTTGACCGTAGAAACGAAGAACAACGTCTTCCGAGCCAATGTGCTCCTGAATTTATAACGAATCGACAACGCATCAATGGAAAATTGGAGGATCAACACGATGAAAATGACACGACGCAGCTTTCTCAGCGCATCTGCATTCACCCTGCTGGCCTGCGGCCTTGCACCTGCCGCTCATGCGGAGGAGACCAACAGCCTGTTGACCGGGCTGCTGGGCAGCAAGGCGGAGACCGCCCTTCCGCCCAAGCCTCTGACCGCCAAGGTCGTGGATGCCAACCCCTTTATGGGCTTCAGCGAGTCCAACATCCACCACGACTGCTACAACACCGACTCCACAGATGCCGTGTTGCCCATCGGCATCTGCCCGGAAGTCAATGTAGCGATGGAAAAGGTCAACCCCAATGCCTCTCCGGCCATCTTCTTTGACAATTTCGACAACCCCATCAGCCCGTTCCTGGGCGGCCTCGCCATCCGGGACCTGGATGCGGAAGAGGTGACCACGCGGGGCTTCTTTTCGCCCACCAGGCACGACGGCGGCGGGTATGTCATCCAGAGCTCCTATTCGTTCGTGGACGGGCGGAACCTCATCGTCTGCCCCACCAGCCACAACCACGTCCTGATGCTCCGCGCCGCCGACGAGAACGGCACCCCGCTGCCGGTGTTCGAAAAGGTGCTGGACATCGACATCAAGGCCGCGGCCGAAAAGGTGCTGGGCAGAACGCTGGACCAGAAGCTCCTTTCCGTCGTCTTTGACTACGAGGGCAACCTCTGGTTCGTGACGGGCGGTTTCCGCATCTACCCCAGCCGGGGCCAGCAGGGCGCGATGGGCTATGTCTCCCATGCCGCCATCGAGGCCATCCTGGCGGGAGGCACGGCCGACCTCGACCACGAAGTCCACGTCTATGCGCCCATCGCCGGGGAAGGTGCCGAAAACGGCATCGCCGCCTGCAAGGAAGGCGCGGTAATCCTGACGAACCTGGCCTGCTACCTGCTGCGGGCCAACAATGGTGTGGAGGTCGTCTGGCACACCGGCTACAACAGCGTGGGTGCCAAGGACAGCCATGAGGGCGACGCCACCACCGGCGGCGGCCTGGCCTGGGGCAGCGGCTGCTCGCCCTCCCTCAGCCGGGACCTGGTCTTCTTCACCGACAATCTGGACACCGTGAGCCTGCTGGCGCTGGATATCCACACCGGTGCCATCGTGGCCAGTCTGCCCGTCATCGACGAGCTGCCCGCCAATATGCCGGTCTCGGTGGAAAACTCCGCCATCGTCTACGACCACGGCACCGGCACCATCAGCACCATCGTCTGCAACTGGTTCGGCGCCGGCAGCCCGAACCTCGCCAAACCCGACAACGATTCCTCCATCCAGAGCTACGAGAACATCTACGACCGCAACTGGCTGATGAAGGGCAACAGCATGATCATGCCAGGCATCGAGCGGGTGGATACCATCCGGACCGACGACGGCTGGACCATGAAGAGCGTCTGGTGCCGCGACGACCTCAGCGACACCTCCATGATGAAGCTCTCCACGGCCACCGGTTATATTTACGGCTTCGTGCAGGATGTGGACAGCGGTATGTGGCAGTACATCGTGCTGGATTTTGAGACGGGCAGGACCGTGCTCACCGTGGACGTCGCGTCGCTGTACGGCTACAACAACATGGCCATCGGCATGTATGCCGGGCGGGACGGCAACAAGCTGTACTGCCCCACCGGCTACAAGGAGCTGCTCCGTTTGCAGGACCGCTTCGTCTACCTGCCGGAGATGCCCTACCGCAAGGTGGACCTGGATAAGACCCGCCGCACCGTCGTTTCGGCGGCAGAATTTGCCGCAGCAGGCGGGCAGGGCACCCCGGCGACCTGGCTGCACACCGTCACCTTCGACAACCTCCACCCCCAGACCATTGCCGCCATCCGGGTCAACGGCCTGACCGGCAAGGCCTCCGACTACAAGCTCTACGCCAAGGGCACCGACGGGCAGTATCACGCCTTTACGGGCAGCTGGTCGCTGGAAAATGCCTCCGGTCGTCTCCGCGCGCAGAAGGTGTACGAGATCCGCTTCACCCTGCAGGACGGCGGCGACTTTGACCTGAGCCCGGACGCAAAAGAAGTGACCGCATCCATCCTGCTGGCCCGCTGATCTCCCGAAAGCTGTCTTTCTCTCTTCTCTTTTGAAAACCGCCGTCTGCCTTTGGATTCGTTTGGGCAGACGGCGGTTCTTTTTGGTTGCACTTTGGCGGCAGAGCCTTTGAACGCTGCGTCCGGGAACCCTCGCAGACCGGCCCAAAACGAAAATCAAACAGAAATTTCACGATTTAGGGGTTGTGTTCCGGGGTGTGAAATGGTATGCTTGAGATACTCTGCAGCCTCCTGCGGGAAATTCCAGAGGAAGGGAGCGTCTGATAGAAGATGCAGAAGAACACAAAACAACTGATCGCAGCCGTTGCGCTGCTTCTTATTGCAGCGGTGCCGCTCGCACTGCACATCGCAAACGCAGACCCCACCGACGAGGTTACAGCCAGCGCTGCAGCCAGCAGCTCGGAAGCGCAGGCGGAAGTGCCGGCGTCCAGTGCGGCCAGTGCCGCAGCCTCAGCCAGTGTGCCGGAGCCGCAGCCGGAAGAGGAGCCGGACGCATCCTCGGAGGAAGCGGACAGCAGCGCAGAGAGCGGGGACGCAAGTGCGTTCACGTCCGAAGCAGCGGCTTCGTCGGCGGCTTCGAGCCACGCCGCTTCTTCGAAGCCCACAGCGCATTCGGCGGCTTCGTCGGCGGCTTCGAGCCACGCCGCTTCTTCGAAGTCCGCAGCGCATTCGGCCGCTTCGTCCCATGCGGCGTCGTCCTCGTATGTGTCGTCGTCCTCGCATGCGGCGTCGTCTTCGACATCGGCCTCGGCCTCGTCTGGCAGCTCGCATACAACGGAGACCACGGATGCAAAGATCAATGCGTATGTGCGGCGGCTCCAGAACCTGCAAAAACGCAGCAGCAAAAAACTGTACCAGACCGCAAGCAGTGCGCACAGTGAATATATGGAACACCCCGTAGAAGAACGGAATCTGGCGTTGAAGGTCTCCATCGTGCTGGGGAAGACGATGGAATTGACCAAACTGCAGAGCGAATGCGACAAGGAGTTCCAGGAGATCGTCACGGAGCTGCGCCAATACCTGCGGGAAAATGGTTACGACCAGAGCATTGCAGATGCTGCGGAAAAAGAGTACAAAGAAGAAAAAGATGCGATGATCAAAGAGCTGACGAACGTGACCTACAGCCAGGTGACCGGCAAAGGCGAAGGTGCCAAGTGGCTTCAGGAACACGCGGACATGGGCCAGTAAGACCGAACATCAAACAAACGCGCAGAGCGTGTTTCCCGAAGCGGGGAAACGGCTCTGCGCGTTTTTCTGTACGTTTGGCACTCACAGCAGCTCCGGCAGCTGCCGGAGCACGAAGTGGTTCTTGCGGAAGGTGAGCAGCCCTTCGTCCCGCATCCGGCACAGCTCCTTGGAGAGGGCGCTGCGGTCAAGGTTGAGGTAGTCGGCCAGCTGCTGGCGGTTGAAGGGGAGGTCGAACTCCATGCCGCCCGCCTGAACGGCCTGGCCGGACAGGTAGGTCAGCAGCCGCCCCCGCACGGTCTTGGGGGCGGTGCAGAGGATGCGGCGGGAGAGGGCAAGGTTCTTTTTCATGGAGACACGGAGCAGGTTCTGCAGCAGGCGGTCCTGCCAGCTGTGTTCGGCGTGGGGGCGGGAAAGGGCAGCCGTGTCCAGAAACAGTACTTCGCAGTCTGCCGCCGCGAGGACGTCCACCATCAGCGGCTCTCCGCAGAACGCATAGGTCTCGGCAAAGGCCTGCCCCTCGCCCACCTCGCTGAGGATGCTTTTGCTGCCCCAGAGGTCGATGCTCTCGATGTGGACGGCGCCCCGCAGCACGATGCCGATCTCATGCACGGTGTCGCCGGTGCAGAAGATGGTCTGGCGGCGGGCAAAGGCTTTCCGCCGCAGGCAGCGGCCGCGTTCCATCTGGTCGATGTCGGCCTCAGTCAGGCCCTGGAACAGAAAAATCGAGTGATAGTCCATAAAAATCCCTCTTTGTGGTTACAACAACCGAATCTTTGCTGTCATTATAGTATACTGTGCACAGAAAAAGCAAGGAGGATTCTCTTATGATTCGAAAAATCATTCACATAGACGAGGAAAAGTGCAATGGCTGCGGCGCGTGTGTCACGGCCTGCCACGAAGGGGCCATTGGCCTGGTCAACGGCAAGGCCAAACTCATGCGGGACGATTACTGCGACGGCTTTGGCGACTGCCTGCCCGGCTGCCCCACCGGTGCCATCACCTTTGAAGAGCGCGAGGCTGCGGCGTATGACGAGCAGGCCGTGCTGGAGAACAAGCAGAAAAAGGCCGCTGCCGCTGCTGCCCCGGCACACTCCGGCTGCCCCGGCCACCAGATGCACCAGTTCGATCGCAAAGCGGCCCCGGCCCCTGCGGCAGGCGCCGCGATGCCCTCCCAGCTGGGTCAGTGGCCCTGCCAGATCAAGCTCGTGCCCGTGAACGCGCCCTACTTCAACGGGGCAAAGCTGCTCATCGCGGCAGACTGCACGGCCTACGCCTATGCAAACATCCATCAGGAGTTCATGCAGGGCAGAATTACCCTCATCGGATGCCCCAAGCTGGACGCCGTGGAGTACAGCGAGAAGCTGACGGCCATCCTCTCCCAGAACGACATCCGGAGCGTGACGGTGCTGCGCATGGAGGTGCCCTGCTGCGGCGGCCTCGAACACGCTGCCGTGACGGCCCTGAAGAACAGCGGCAAGTTCATTCCCTGGCAGGTGGTGACCTTCTCCATCGACGGCCGCATCCTGGACCGATAAGATAAAAAGAAAAAGCAAGAGCTGCTGCACGGCGGGTGCAGCAGCTCTTGCTGTTTAAGAGGCGGCTTTCTGAAGCACTTCTGCAAATTTCTCCAGTGCCTGACGGAACTGGACGAAGTTGTCCACATCGGCGTCGCTCATCCGGGAGGTGGGGGCCACCACGGCAGTCTCAGCGGCGGTGACGGTGCCGCTGAGCGAGATGCGCACTTCGTGTTCGGGGATGGTCAGCAGGATGTGGAGCGGCGTCGTGCCGGAGAACAATTCCTTCAGCGGCAGACCGACGATGCAGGTGAGGTCGGTCTCCCCGGCGGGCAGCTGGTAGTAGGTGTAGCCGTCCAGCGCCCCGGCGGGTGTGACCTTTTGCAGGGCTCCAAGCCCCAGTGTCAGGTTCGTCATGTCCTGCATCTCCACGGCGGAAAGCTCCACGCCCAGCAGGGAAGCCAGCTGGGTCTGGGAGATGTAGCTGCCCATGGACCAGTTGGGCAGCACCAGCCCGGCCAGAGGGGCCGCAGCCACGATCTCCCCGCGCAGGTAGGTGTAGAGCTGCCCGGCGTCGTACAGCGTCTCGTTCGCGTCGATGTACACCCGCGTGAAGGCGGAACTGTTCTTCTGGGAGGTCAGCGTGAACTGAAATCTGCCGGGCGCATACTGGCCGGAGACGGTGCCCTGCGTGGCCCCGACCTGTTCCAGCACCCCGTACAGCGCAGGCGTCCGGGAAGCCGTGGAGGTGACGGTGTAGCGAAAATCGAAGTCCGCCCCGGCCTGAATGGCCTTGACCTTGCGGGACAGCAGGCCGTACACCGTGCCGCCCGCCGCCAGGCAGAGCGCCAGCAGGCAGAGGACCACCACAAGGGCGGCACGGCCCCGCTTGTTGTTTTTGGGAGCAGTCATGGAAAAACCTCCTTTATTTCGAGCAGGCGTTCACGAACGCATCGAACAGGCCCTGCATGGCGGGGTCTGCATCGCTGAGCCACTCCGGGTGCCACTGGACGCCGAGGCAGAACCTTGCATCCGGCTTTTCGATGGCCTCCACGATGCCGTCCTCACTCAGCGCGGCGAGGGTGAAGCCGGGGGCGACCCGGTCCACGGCCTGATGGTGCTGGCTGTTGACGAGCACGGTGTCCTGCCCTAAAATGCGGGAAAGCAGGGTGCCCCGGCGGACGGTGACGGTGTGGACTTTGGCCCAGTGGTCGTTGTGCGGCAGATGTTCGAAGGGCTTGATGTCCTGATACAGGTCGCCGCCCAGCACGGCATTCATGACCTGGATGCCCCGGCAGATGCCCAGCACGGATTTGTCTGCGGCCAGAAAGGCGCGCAGCAGCAGCGGCTCGGCTGCATCGCGGAGAAGATTCGGCTCGCCGCAGGCGGGGATGCGCTCCTGCCCGTAGAACTTCGGGTCCATGTCGCCGCCGCCGGGCAGCAGCAGGCCGTCGCAGGTCAGGGCGTCCTGCACTGCCTGTTCGGGGTCATTCAGCTCGACCCAGCACATCCCGGCTCCGGCGCGGGCCAGACTTTCCATGTATTTGGATTGTGCCACGGTCGGCTCCGGGTCGGTGCTCATCCGCGGCATGGCGATCACAACACGCATATTCAACTGCCTCATTGTTTGCAGCCGCTGCCCGCGAACGCGGAGTCCGGCTGCCTTTGTAAAAAGCGGGGAATTGCCCGGTCTGCCAGGGGCTCTCCCTTTGGGAGAACTGTCTGCGAAGCGGACGAAGAGGGCAGGCCCGCTGACCGATAAAACAAAAACCCGGAACCATCGGTTCCGGGCATTTTGGCGGAAAGATGGGGATTCGAACCCCAGAACGCTTTTGACACGTTACACGATTTCCAGTCGTGCGCCTTAGACCAACTCAGCCATCTTTCCACATCTTCGGTTTTCAGCGTTTCGGGCCGTGGCCCTCAGCGCTCCACTATAATACCTGAAAGAAGCACTTTTGTCAAGGATTTTTTTGAAAAAATTTCAGAAAATCAAAAAATGACACAGGCTCGAAAAAGAAATTCTGAAGGAAATGCCGCTGCCCGATAAATCCTCTTGACGCAAGCCCCAAACGGGACTATGATGAGGGCAGAGAGTGCGCGGAATGGGAAATTCCGCAGGGATTGGAATGTAAATAGGAGGACGATCACAATGAATTATTCAGATGTTTTGAGCAATGCTCGGCAGAACATCGGCAAGTATTGCAAGGCCTGCCCGGTGTGCAACGGCGTGGCCTGCAAAAACCAGATCCCCGGCCCGGGTGCCAAGGGCGTGGGCGATACCGCTATCCGCAATTATAATAAGTGGGCGGACATCCGGGTGAACATGGATACCCTGTGCCCCGGCGGTGCACCGGACACCACACTGGAACTGTTCGGCAAAAGCTTCCGCTATCCCTTCTTTGCAGGCCCTGTGGGCGCAGTGAACCTGCACTACTCCGATACCTACACCGATATGACCTATAACGATGTGCTGGTGCGCGCCTGTGCCGAAAACGGCATTGCTGCCTTTACCGGCGACGGCACCAACCCCACCGTGATGGAGATGGCTACCCGCGCCATCGGCGCTGCGGGCGGCTGCGGTGTGCCCACCATCAAGCCGTGGAACATCGACACCATCCGGGAAAAGATGGAGCAGGCCAAGGCCAGCGGCTGCTTCGCCGTGGCTATGGATGTGGATGCAGCGGGTCTGCCCTTCCTGAAGAATATGACCCCGCCCGCCGGCAGCAAGAGCGTGGAGGAACTGGCCGAGATCGTGCAGCTGGCGGAGCGCCCTTTCATCGTCAAGGGCGTGATGACCGTCAAGGGTGCACTGAAGGCAAAGCAGGCCGGTGCCGCTGCTATCGTGGTGTCCAACCACGGCGGCCGTGTGCTGGATCAGTGCCCCGCTACCGCCGAGGTGCTGCCGGAGATCGCCGCAGCCCTCAAGGGCACCGGCGTGAAGGTACTGGTGGACGGCGGTATCCGCACCGGTGTGGATGTGTTCAAGGCGCTGGCGCTGGGAGCAGACGGCGTTTTGATCTGCCGCCCCTTCGTGACTGCTGTCTACGGCGGCGGCACAGAGGGCGTGAAGTGCTACATTGATAAGCTTGCCGGGGAACTGGCCGACACCATGCAGATGTGCGGTGCTCATACGCTGGCTGAGATCACCCCGGATATGGTGCGGGTCTGAGGTTTCTATTATAAGTAACAAAAAGGAGATGCCCGGCAGGACATCTCCTTTTTTGTTACTTCAAAGTGCCGTCCAGCACCTGCTGGTAATACCACGGCTTCTCGGCGTGGAATACCCGTCCGGCGAGATGCGCAAACCGCGGGTCGCTGATTTGTGCAGGAAAGCGCAGCTCCCACGCGCAGAGCGCCTGATACTTGAACCGCAGCTCGCGGTTGGCGGCGTTGTTGCCGTACTTGGAATCACCCAGAATCGGGCAGCCGATGTGTGCTAAATGCGCGCGGATCTGATGGCTTCGTCCCGTCAGAAGATTGACCTTTAATAAAGTTGCCTGCTTATTTGCACAGACCGGAATATACTCTGTTTCAATCGGCAGAATATCTTTTTCTTTCCCTTTCGGCGCATTTTGCAGGATTGTCACTTTATTCGTGCGTTCATTTTTATACAGATATCCTTTGACACGGCTGCGTTTTTCTACATTTCCTTTTACAATACACAGATAATACTTATGGAGCGTTCTCTCTTTAAATGCCGCTGTCATCGTCTGTAATCCATATATGCTTTTGCCCGCAACAACGATACCGCTGGTGTTGCGGTCTAAACGGTTGCAGATACCCGGATGAAAGGTGCGCAGCTGTTCTTTAGTCAGCGCACCGCTTTCCAATAAATAGTCACTTATAGCTTCAACCAGGGAATAATCGTCTTTTTTTGCCTTTTGGGAAAGCATGCCCGCCGGTTTGTTAATGATTAAAATGTCATCGTTTTCATATAATACTTCAAGTTTTACTTTTTGTTTCTTTACCAGTCTGCCTGCACTTTCAGACATTTTGCCCGATGTATGCTGTGAACGTTCTGCCGTCCGGGTGTCTGTCCGGATTTTTGTATCCGTGTCTGCGTTGGTATCTGTTCCCGCAAATTTTTCATACGTTTCATCGGCAAAAAACATTTGGATAACATCGCCTGCTGCCAGCTTTTCACTGCCCTCTGCTTTTTTGCGGTTCAATGTAATATTTTTTTTGCGCAGCATTTTGTATAAAAAACTTTTGGTGGCATTGGGCAGACATTTTACAAGATATTTGTCAAACCGCTGTCCTGCTTCAAGGGAACTGATTGTTATTTCTTTCACATTTTCTCCATTCTACAGGCATTTCCGCCTATAAGCACATATTTTTCATGGCATGGGTAATCCATTCCATTCTGTCCATACTGCGTTTATCGGTATCATCAAAATTAGCGGCAAGTCCCCTCACTCTGTTTAAAAAGGTCTTTTCATCAGTGTAGAGTGTTACGTTTGCCGCCAGTTTTTCATTTTTTAAAAAGTCCCGCAGACTGGTTTCAATATGGTTGTTAGCCCCGTGTTGTTCCTTTGTAAGCGCGCAGACGGCATTGTCTGTGACAACAACTGCCTGTGTACCAATCGGACTTTTGCTGTTTGAAAAAACGCAGTCGTAACAGCAGGTAAGCGCTCCTGCAGCAGCTTCCACGGCTTCTTTCTGTGCCTGTGTTGCACTTTTATGCGGAAGTAATACAAAGTAGGCGACCGCAAATTTTGCCGCCGGAAGCACCAGTACCGTTGCAATCAGCGTGCAGTAGTTATTGCGCGACTTAAAAACTGCCAGCCCTGCAAAAAATACGGCAAATACTACCGCAAATGAAATCAGCATAATGAGCAGGTTCTGATTCTTTTTGCGCTTTAAATATTCAAAAGTTCCTTTTTCCTGTAACTTCATCGTTTTCTTCCTCCTGCTTTCCGCGTGCCGCTTCTGCCGCTTTTTCTGTTATCTGCCGACTTCTGACCGGCTGGATGCTGTCTGGATGTTCTTGTATTCTGAGTTATTGTATATTTACCCTTTTTCTGACTTCCCTGTTTCGGGCTTCCCTGCTTTGAATTTCCCTGATTTGTGCCGCCGGTGTGGTATCCGTTTTTCATCAGACGCGGCGGAATCAGGCAGTGCCTGTCAAATCCGATTAAGTCTTCCCTGTGATTCTTTAGCAGTGCTTCCTTTACCAGCTCGTAATTTTCGGGATTGCGGTACTGGATTAATGCTCTCTGCATTGCTTTTTCATGCGGTGAAACCGGTGTATAGACCTTTTCCATGGTGCGCGGGTCAAGCCCTGTGTAATACATACAGGTTGAAAGCGTGGACGGTGTCGGATAAAAGTCCTGCACCTGCTCCGGCATATACCCCAGATCACGGATATACTCTGCCAGTTCAATCGCTTCCTTCATCGTTGAACCCGGATGGGAAGACATCAGGTATGGCACAACAAACTGCTCTTTTCCTGTTTTTTTATTAATCCGCGCATAACGTTTTAAAAAGGCTTCATACACCTTGTTTTCCGGCTTGCCCATATATTTTAAGACATTGTCTGAAATGTGTTCCGGCGCAACTCTTAACTGCCCGCTGATATAATGTTTACACAGCTCGTTCATAAAGGTATCGTCATCATCTGCCATGCAGTAGTCAAAACGGATACCGGAGCGGATAAATACCTTTTTAATGCCCGGCAGTTCCCGGATTTCACGCATCAGCTTTATATAATCTTTATGGTCGACCGTCAGGTTCTTGCAAGGCTTCGGAAATAGACACTGCTTATTCTGGCAGACACCGTGCGTAAGCTGCTTTTTACAGGACGGAAAACGGAAATTTGCCGTCGGTCCGCCGACATCGTAAATGTAACCTTTAAAATCTTCTTCCTGTGTCATCTGCCGTGCTTCTTCTAAAATGGATTCATGGCTTCGCACCTGTACAATTCTTCCCTGATGAAAGGTCAGCGCACAGAAGCTGCACCCGCCGAAGCACCCGCGGTTATTTGATATACTGAATTTAATTTCACCGAATGCCGGGATTCCACCGTCTTTTTTATATACCGGATGTTCGTCCCGCATATACGGCAGTGCATAGACATCGTCCATTTCCTGACTGGTCAGCGGCAGTGCGGGCGGATTCTGCACGACATAGAGTTTTTCCTTGCATTTTTCAACAAGCACCTTTGCCGTAAATGGATCGGTATTCGTATACTGTGTATAAAAACTTTCCGCATATTTACGTTTATCGGTACAGATTGTATCGTAATCCGGCAGTTCCACATAATCGTAAAGATTGTCAAGAGATTTAGTCTTGTAAACCGTTCCTTTTATATAAGTAA
>OGIL01000867.1_pt1 | contig 17210 bp, 19 predicted proteins | sample 1571751 | NCBI WGS metagenome assembly OGIL01 (sample SAMEA2581964, study PRJEB24529) | metagenome | biome: Human gut stool | place: China | collected 2011 | reverse complement strand
GGTATCCTCTATTTTGTAATGGAAGGATACGCCTTGATTGCGGTAAGGAGGTGAATCCAGTGGGCTTATGTCTGTTTGCGAACAATCATGTGATAGATCATGCGACAAATCGAGTGATAGACCAAAATAAAAAGCCCACTGCTGTTTCCCTTGCTGGCGTGATGCGCAAAGGTGAAAATGAAGTGGGCTTGTTGAGGTTCTACAAAAATGTGAAATATTGCATACTGGAAGCAATGCACATGCGGCGCTTGAGCTGTAGCATGACGTTCTGGTTTTCATTACGGCCACATTGCATTTGAAATGACCTTGGGCGAAGCTGTCGTCCGAGGGCTTTTGCTTGCCCGGAGATCAGGAATAACGGTCTGCCGGTTTTAGGAAAAGAGGAATGGTTATCTAAAAGGAAGGTGCTTGCGGGAACGGTGTGAGTTAAAGGGATTACTTTATAGCAGTTGGTGTTTTTAATGCGCAAGCAGCATCCGCAAACTGCATATCGCAAATATGCCGTGTTGATAGGGCACTATTTCTGAAAATTGCGATAAAACGAATGACGATAAGAAGTGCATAGACAAGGATTTATGTGAGGAGAAAAAATGGCTACGAATACTGTCGGAATCGATAAGGAAGTTGAAGTTGACCGCAAGGAAAATCTGCGCGACCATCGCCTGTACTGGATCGGGCGTCGGACGCAGGACGTAATCTTGTCATCGCTGGCACTGGTGGTGCTGTCGCCTGTCATGCTGGCTACGGCTATCGCAATTGTGGTGGATGACCCATCTGCAGGGCCTGTCTTTAGTCAGGAGCGCATTGGCCGCAACGGCAAGCCCTTCAAGTTCTATAAGTTCCGCTCCATGTGCCCCAACGCAGAGGCGAAGCTGGACGACTTGCTGGATCAGAACGAGATGGACGGTCCTGTGTTCAAAATCAAGGACGACCCGCGCATTACCCGCGTGGGCAAGTTTATCCGCAAGACCAGCATCGATGAGCTGCCGCAGCTGTGGAACATCCTGAAGGGTGATATGAGCATCGTTGGCCCCCGTCCGGCACTTCCCCGCGAGGTGGAGCAGTACGGCGACTATGAAAAGCAGCGGTTGTATGTGACTCCCGGGCTGAGCTGCTACTGGCAGATCGCTCCGCATCGCAATGACCTCTCTTTTGAAGAGTGGATGGATCTGGACGTGAAGTATGTCAAGGAGCGCAGTTTCTGGGTCGATTGGAAGATTATTTTTAAGACCTTCAAGGTGTGCCTGCTGGGGCATGGGGAGTAAAAGATTGAACGCGGTCTTTCAAGATAACTACAGCAGCTCCAAGGCTGCCACTGACCTGCTGGTTCTGGCTTAACAGCCGTCTGGATAAGAGCAAGCTGGTGGAAGCAGGCTTTACTCCGCTTCCGACTTGGCAGGACGTGCTGAGCTGTTATCTGAAAGAGATCGAGCAGTAAGAGGAGATAGAAGAAATGGGACAGATTAAAGTTGAGAAAAATGTAGGCGGCATTGAAGGCCTTTGTGTTATTGAGCCTGCTGTTCACGGTGATGCCCGTGGCTATTTCATGGAAACCTACAACGAAAAAGACATGAAAGAAGCTGGCATTGACATCCACTTCGTGCAGGACAATCAGTCTATGTCCACGAAAGGTGTGCTGCGTGGTCTGCACTTCCAGAAGCAGTATCCGCAGTGCAAGCTGGTACGAGCCGTGCGTGGCACTGTGTTTGATGTTGCCGTTGACCTGCGAGCTAACTCGGAAACCTATGGCAAGTGGTATGGCGTGACCCTGTCGGCCGAGAACAAGAAGCAGTTTCTCATCCCGGAGGGCTTTGCGCACGGCTTCCTTGTTCTGAGCGACGAGGCAGAGTTCTGCTACAAGGTCAATGATTTCTGGCATTCGAATGACGAGGGCGGCATGGCTTGGAACGACTCGGAGATCGGCATTGAATGGCCGGAACTGAAGGGTGAGTATAAGGGCAGCGCAAGTGCAGAGGGGTACACGCTGGAAGATGGTACGGCACTGAATCTGAGTGATAAGGACCAGAAATGGCTGGGACTGAAGGATACTTTTAAATTTTAAGAACATAGGGGTAGGAAGAATGCAGCGGGAAAACGAAGTACAGCACGTATTTCTGGTAGGAGCCAAGAGCTTAGGCGCATACGGCGGATATGAAACCTTTGTTTACAAGCTCACGGAGTACCATCAGAATAAGAAAAATATTAAATATCATGTGGCGTGTAAGGCTAACGGTGACGGCTGCATGGATGAAACAAAAGTGGAAGGTGTAACAAGAATCAATGATCACGAGTTCGAGTTCCACAATGCACATTGTTTCAAAATTGATATCCCTCAAATTGGCGCGGCGCAGGCCATTTATTATGATGTTGCAGCATTGAATGCTTGCTGCAAGTACATAAAAGAACATAAAATCAAAAATCCGATTGTTTACATTATGGCCTGCCGGATTGGACCCTTTGCTGCTCATTTCTATAAAGAAATTCATAAACTGGGCGGTACTGTGTACTTGAATCCGGATGGACACGAGTGGATGAGAGCAAAGTGGTCTGCTCCGATTCGGAAATACTGGAAGGTCTCTGAGCAGATGATGGTCAAATACTGCGACCTTGCCATCTGTGACTCTGTGAATATCGAAAAGTATATCCATGAGTGCTATGACGGGAAGGGAATCAAAGGCAACAATCCAAAGACGACATTTATCGCTTATGGTGCAGATCTGACCCTCAGCAAGCTGGCTGATGACGATGAAAAGCTAGTGAACTGGTATAAAGAAAAAGGACTGACGAAGAAGGGATATTACCTTGTCGTCGGTCGCTTTGTACCGGAGAACTCTTTTGAAGTTATGATCCGAGAGTTCATGAAGAGTAAGAGCAAAAAAGACTTTGCCATTATCACAAATGTAAATGACAAATTCCTGAATGAGCTTGAGGAAAAACTTCATTTCAAGAGCGATAAGAGAATCAAATTCGTCGGCACTGTTTATGATCAGGAGTTGCTGAAAAAGATTCGAGAAAACGCCTATGCTTATTTCCACGGCCATACAGTAGGTGGCACAAACCCGTCGCTGATTGAGGCTCTTGGCAGCACGGATCTGAACCTTCTGGTTGATGTTGGTTTCAACAAAGAGGTCGCAGAAGATTGCGCTCTATATTGGAGCCGCAAGCCGGGAAGCCTTGCAAAGCTCATTGATAAAGCTGATGAGATGAATGCTGATGAAATTGCCGAGATGGGCCGGAGAGCCAAGAAGCGTGTGGCAGAAGAGTACACATGGAATAAGATTTGCGAGCAGTACGAGAAAGTATTTGTTAAATGACATATGTAAGTATAGTTCTATAAGACTTAGGAGATTTAACAATGATTAAAAGATTACTTTTGGGAGATATAACTAAATATGCATGATGTGAATACTAAAAAAAACTTGCAATTTGAATACATAAGGGCTTTTTCAATAATTGCAGTCATTGCTATTCATACATTCTACTCCGCATTATTAAAATATGGGAGCACGGCGTCTATCCCAGATCAAGTTCTCTATAAAATCATAATGAATATGATGTGGTGGGCAGTACCTTCTTTTTTAATGATGAGTGGATCGTTGCTATTAGACACAAGAAAATATATTTCATTAAAAAAGCTGTACGGCAAATACATTTGCAGAATGGTGACCGTGTTGCTTACATTTGGATTTGCTTTTGCGTGGTTGGAAATTATTTTTGATCAAGAATCGTTTCGGTTGTTTCAGATTCCAAAAGCATTGCTAAGAGTTTTGACGGGAGACACATGGGCGCATATGTGGTATATTTATTGCCTCATAGGAATTTATGTGCTTCTTCCTATGTATAAAATTATTGCTGAAAAAGCATCTGATGAACAAATTCAATACATACTTTTAATCTTATTTGTATTTGAATCTGTATTTGTTATAACAAAAATTTTTGGTATTAATCTTGGATTTTATTGTCATATTAATACAATCTATCCATTTTGGTGTTTAATGGGAGCCGCGTGGAATAGAGGAATGTTTAAGGCAGAACTTAGATTAAACCTGCTACTGTTGATTGTATCTTCAGCTCTCCTGGCTATTTCTTCTTTTCTTTGGATTACCTTGAGCTTGCCTATAGGTTGCTTGTTTGGCTACGATTCACCATTAGTGGTTGTGCAATCCGTTGCGTTGTTTTCTATATTTAATTCCATAAAAATTGGAGGGAAAGTAAGCCGTGTTTTATTGGAAATTGGAGATAAATCGTTTGGTATTTATTTGATACATATGTTCTTTGTCAATGTTGCATTTAAACTTGTCAAATTTGACCCATTTCAAAGATTTTCGCTTTTGGCTGGTGTAGGATTAGTACTTATAAATTTAGGAGTTTCTTATATTGTTGTGTCGGTTATGAAGCATCTACCGGGACTTAAAAAGATTATATAGAGGAGTGAGATTGTGGAGGATTTAGTAAGCATAGTCGTACCAGTATATAATGTGATTCAATATCTTGATGTATGCATGAAAAGTATTTTGAATCAGACATATCAAAGAATTGAAGTTATTCTGGTAGATGATGGTTCAACGGATGGAAGTGAACAGAAGTGTGATTATTATGCGAGAATTGATGATAGAGTAGTAGCAATTCATAAAAAAAATGGTGGACTCTCTGACGCGAGAAATAAGGGAATTGCACTAGCAAAAGGAACCTATATTATGTTTGTCGATAGTGACGATATAATAAGTTTAAATATCGTTAATTATTTGCATAGTATATGTGAGAAATATTCGGCCGATATATCAATATGTGATCCGGTTCACTGCTATTCAACTGATGAAATTAGCTTTCAGGATGAAAGAAAGATTAAAGTTTTAAACGCGGACGATGCAATAGTAGAAATGTTATATCAAAAATCTTTTCTTGTTTCTGCGTGGGGAAAGCTGTTCCGGAGAGAATTTTTTGATGACATCTTGTTTCCATATGGAATGCTGTTTGAAGATAGTGCTATAATGTATAAAATTTTCAATAAAGCGAGTAAGATTGTCTATGGAGATGCGAAACTCTATGGCTATATGCATAGAGAGGGAAGTATAACTACAAGTAAATTCTCTAAAAAAGACTGCGATATTATAAAAATATGTCAACATATCGAAGAAGATATGTCTGAAAAGAGTGCAAATCTTCAGGCGGCAGCGAAATCGTATTATACCGCAGCTGCTTTTAGGATATATTTAAATGCACCAAGAAATGGAGAATTTGAACAGGAAATATACGAATGTACACAAATTTTAAACAAGAATAGTAAGACAGTCATTAAGGACACTAATATAAGAAAAAAGTTGAGACTGGCACTACTATTGTATTTGTATGCAAGGCCAGTCATGCCTATTGTATATAAAAAGATTAATCGATGGAAATGAAATCTGGAGGTCAACAATGAAAATTATTGCTTTTTATTTGCCGCAATTCCATAACATTCCCGAAAATGACGAATGGTGGGGAGATGGTTTCACGGAATGGGTAAATGTGAAAAAATCTAAGCCACTATATGAGGGGCATTATCAGCCGCGTGTTCCGTTAAACAACAATTATTATAATCTTTTAGATGATGATGTGAAAAAATGGCAAGTGAATCTTGCTAAAAAATATGGAGTATATGGTTTCTGCTATTATCACTATTGGTTTAGTGGTCATATGCTTCTTGAAAAGCCTATGGAGCAAATGCTGAATAATAAGGAGATAGATTTGCCTTTTTGTATTTGCTGGGCAAATGAACCTTGGACAAAAGCTTGGGTCGGAGATGCAAAAAAAGTTTTGATTCCTCAAAACTATGGAAGAGAGAAAGAATGGAAGGAACATTTTGACTATTTGTTACCCTTTTTAAAAGATTCTCGTTATATTACTGTGGGAGATAAACCCCTCTTTGTCTTATACAGACCGGAAATTGTAGGTTGCCTAAATGAAATGCTCGATTATTGGAATAAACTTGCAATAGAAAGTGGGTTTAAGCATGGACTTTGTTTCGCATATCAAAACATTGATTTTGATATGATTAAAGGCAAGGATGATAGTAGATTTGATTATAATATTGAGTTTGAGCCATTGTATGCGTATAGAGATATGTTCGCAAATCAGCATAAGTATTTAAAAGCAATTCGTCGAAATGTTTCAAACTGGGTTGGCCGACATTTCGGAATCGATCTTCTTCATTACGGAGAAAATTTCTTCAACAAGAATAAACCTATTAGTTATGATAAAGCATGGGAAGCAATATTAAAAAGAAAACCTGCTAGTGAAAAGAATATTCCTGGCGCATTTGTTGGATTTGACAATTCGCCGCGTAGAGGAAATGAGGCTAAGATATATGATGGCGCAACACCAGAAAAATTTGAAAAATACATGACAAAACAAATTAGAAGAGCGCGTGATGTATATCACTCCGATATGCTTTTTGTAACTGCTTGGAATGAGTGGGCAGAATGTGGATATCTTGAGCCTGATGAGAAGTATAAGTATGGATATCTGGAAGCGATAAAAAAAGCATTGGAGAACAACGGAGAGTTTGAATATGATGGTTCAAAACCGAGTAAAGATAAATAATAACTATATTTTAAGCTTTTCTATGAGTAATTATTTACTCTATGGTGGGGGAACAAATCTTGTGGTGTCCAACCATCAAAAACTCTTTAATGAACATCACATTTCTTATGTATGTGTTGCTCCTTTTTTACTACATGGTAAGAAGTATGCGAGATTTCAAGATTATTGGAGTTTAATTGTCGATGGAATCTATGCAGGTGTTTTGAATACAAAAGATTTGATTTTGGCACTGAATGCAGTTAATGCAGATGGAGCTCATCTTTTATCAATACATATACACCACTGGAAAAATACAAACCTAGAAGCTTTTCAGCGTATTACTGACAAGTTTGATAGCAGTATTTATATGTTTGTTCACGACTATTCAACGGTTTGTAGCAATTTTACGATGCTAAGGCATGGCGAGTTCTGTGGGTATGGGAAGATTTCTGAAGAAAAATGTGCCGGATGCCAGTATTATACTGGATCTTTAAAAAATCAAAATGAGTACAAGAAAATTTGGAATAAATTGAAAAACAGGCTGATGTTTGTATTTCCGTCTGATGTTGCACTGAAAGTATGGGCATCAGCTTATCCAGAGTATGAGAATTTATGTTGCGTTATCCCTCACCAAAAATGTATAGGTAAGTATAAAGGTAATTTGAATAATAAGTCTAGTGTATTAAATGTTGCTTTTATTGGTTCGAGAGAAGATTATAAAGGATGGAAAGTGTTCCTTGAATTGTACAACAAAGAAAAGGATAAGCCAACCTTTAAATGGTTTTATTTCGGAGTTGATGATGTAGGGGTCTCAAATATTAAATGTGTTTATGTTGATAATCGACAGGACCCAATGGCAATGCTAAACGCATTAAGACAAAACAATGTGGATGTTGCTATTCTCTGGTCATTATGCAAAGAAACATACTCATACACATATTTTGAATGTTATGCCGCAAATGTGTTTGTCGTTACAGATGAAAATAGTGGTAATATTGCTTTTCAAGTTTTAAAAAATGGAAACGGAAAAGTGGTAGGCTCGGCTACAGAATTATTAAACTTATTTGATAATGATATTACTAATAATGTATACAGATTTAAAACAGAAAAGAAAACTGGACCACAATTGCTTTTGACAAATGATAGAATATTAGAATGCTGCGATTCATGCAATCTTAGTAACGCAATTGGAGAAAAAGTGATTAATCATTTAAAGATAAGGAGCAATCCACTTCTGTATCTTGAGATTTTTCACATGAAATTGAGAAAGCTGAGGAAATAAGAACACAATGCATGAATTGAAAATAAGAATAACACATAATTGGCTAGATACTTTTATACTTTGTTTGATGCTCTATTATGTTCTATTTGGAATATGGTCAGGAGTGGGAATTAATCAAATTCAGAGTGTTATTATTTGCCTGTGTATTGTAAGATCTTTATTCTACTACATTAAGGCAAGAAAATTATATAGTCAAACAGTGCTTTATATCGTGGCGCTTGTAGTTCTCTTCTGCTTTAATTATCTGGCACATAATGATAATAGCTTATTTTGGGATAATATGAGTTATATAATCGGGTGCTGGGCTGTTGTTGTATATGTTACGATTCTACTTAAAAGTGAAGAAAAATGGCTAGAGAAATTTTTGGTTTGTATATCAAGAGTTGTGAACGTTTATATGTGTATAAATATAATTGTTATGTTCCTTCAATTGAATGAGAGCTATTTTTTGATTGATAAGAGTAGAATTCCGTCTGTCGTATATTATCCGGATTATATTGCTGGTTTTTTTGGAATTAATGGCACACATCGATTGACTCTGTTTTGCATTTTCTTTATATGTCTAAATATGTATGTCTACAAATTTAAAAAGGTGAAATATTATAAAAGAATTCCACTGTTTGTATTATTGATTTCACTTTTGCTTTTTGCGTTATCTACTCAAAATGATAATAATACATTTTTTATACTGTATCCATTGTTTGCATTGTTTTTGTATTCAATTTTATATACTATTGATTACAAAAGAATTGGGAGATTATGCCTTTGTGTTTTAGGCGGTATTATTGCTCTTGCAGTGGTTGTATCGACTAACGGTGATTTATTAAAAGCGATTGGTAATCGGTTTGGAGACATTATTCAGGTATATATTTTCAGAAATAAAAATGTATGGGATGAACGAACGGAACTTATGACCTATGCGCTTGTTCATGGAAAGGGCTATTTTCTTGGAAGCGGAATTGGAAGCATCAAAATATACTCTGACACGAGAATTAGCTCTCATTGGGGAATGAATTCGTTGATGACCTTTACATATTTTATGGGCATAGTACCGTTGTTTCTTTATGCGGCTTTACATACACTAATGCTAACAAGTTCTATAAGTGATCATGCGGAACGGACAAAACTGACAATTCGAATTGGGATGATTATACTGTTTATGTTAGTTGTTCAATATTGCCAAGTGTTATCAGAAATTAATCTTATGATTCTTTTTACTCTAGTTATTTCTGTGTTTGTACTATCAGCAAATAAACTGTATACTGAGAAGAATAAGGATGTATAATGATGAAAACGATCGGTATTGTTACTTTTACTACAGGCGATAATTTCGGACAAAGACTTCAGAATTTGGCTTTGCAACAGGTGCTTTCTTCGTTTAAGTGTAATGTATTCACAATCAGGAAGCATGATTTTAGATTGTCAAATAGATACTGGATAAAAAAGCAGATAAAGTCATTGCTTGACAAAGAGACAAGAGCATCTATTTTACGACATGATTGTTTTGAAAATTTTGATAAACAATTTATTCAGTATTACGGAACCAATATTTCTTTGAACTATATTCCTCCAAAATTAATAAAAGAATTTGATGCATTTATTGCGGGAAGCGATCAAGTTTGGAACCCAAACTCTGACGATGTTGACGATATCAATTTTTTGACCTTTGCGAACGATGAACAGAAGTTTTCGTATGCTGCAAGTTTAGCAGTGGATAGCATACCTAAAGAAAAAGAAGACAAATTTAGAGAAAGGTTATGTGGATACCGTAGCATTAGTCTTCGTGAAAATAATCTTGAGGACAAAATTCGAGAACTTAGTAATGCTGAAGTATGTACAGTGCTTGATCCGACATTATTGCTTTCGCCAGGAGATTGGATACAATACGAATGTAAGCCAAAATGGTATAAGGGGCAAAATTACATCTTAAAATATTTTCTGGGCAATGAGGAGGAAGAGCAACTGCTTAGAATTGCAAAGGATAAAAATCTGATTGTAATCGATGTTATGGATAAGAAGTCTGAATGCTACATATCTGGTCCATCCGAATTCATCTATTTAATACATAATGCAAGTTATATTGTTACGGATTCCTACCATGGAACTATATTTTCACTTTTGTTTAAAAAGAAATTTGCTCTTGTTCAGAGAAAGGATTCAATATGTAGTATGAAATCAAGATTTAATACATTATTTCAGTGTTTGGGTATTCCATTTGAGGATACAAATATTGAAGCCTTGATGAATGATAGTTGCTTGGATTACGATGGAATTATCCATAAAAATTTGCAAACAGAGAAAGAAAAATCATTGCGATATTTAAAGAATATAGTGACGGATGTTAGTAACTTAAAATAGGGATTCTGTATCGTACGAAAATATTTATATAATGAGGAAGCAAATGAAAGTTAATCAAAAAAAAGTAGGTGTTATTCTTTCCTATACCTCACAAGCAATACAGATACTTTCTGGATTAATTTACACTCCAATTATGCTTAGGCTACTTGGACAGAGCGAGTATGGATTGTATCAGCTTGTTTATTCGGTTGTTTCTTATTTGAGCCTTTTGAGCTTTGGTTTTACAGCGTCATATATGAGATTTTATTCAAGAGCTGAAGCAAAAAAAAAGGAAGATGAAGTAAGTCGCCTGAATGGAATGTTTATGGTGATTTTTTTGGTCATTTCCGGTATTTGCATTGTTTGTGGAGTTGTCATGGTAAGCAATGTAAGAGCAATTTTTGGCACTGGCCTTACAGATGCGGAATATAATACAGCTAAAGTTCTTATGGCATTAATGGTTTTTAATCTGGCACTTACTTTCCCTAATAGTGTTTTTGATGCTTTTACATCGGCGTATGAACGGTTTGTTTTTCAGAAAATACTGGTCTGTGCACAAAATATTTTAAACCCTTTTTTGGCTTTGCCATTGTTGTTAATGGGATATGGATCGATAGGTATGGTTTCGGTTACTACTGTACTTACAATTGTTAAGTTATTAGTTAATATTTGGTTCTGTTTAAGCAAGCTACACATTCATTTTATATTCAGAGGATTTCAATTCTCGCTCTTAAAAGAGATGTGGGTGTTTACTTTTTTTATTTTTTTGAATCAAATTATCGACCAAGTGAATTGGAGCGTTGATAAATTTCTACTTGGTAGACTTGCGGGAACAACAGCAGTAGCAATTTATGGTGTAGGAGGACAGATAAATACTATGTATTTACAATTTTCTACCTCTATATCAAGTGTGTTTGTTCCGAAAGTGAACAGAATCGTTGCTGGGTCTAATGATAATAAGCAGCTTACGAAGTTATTTACAAAAGTTGGTCGGATTCAATTCATGGTGTTAGGTCTTGTTTTAACTGGTTTTATTTTCTTTGGATATCCATTTGTAAAAATGTGGGCAGGTGAAGGTTATGGAGCTTCATATGCTGTTGCGTTACTGTTGATTGTTCCAGTTACAGTTCCATTAATTCAAAATCTCGGAATTGAAATTCAGCGCGCAAAAAATATGCATAAAGCCAGAGCAATTGTTTACCTTGTGATTGCAATTGCAAATGTTCTTATCAGTATCCCGTTGATTAAATTTATGGGACCAGCAGGCGCAGCACTTGGTACGGCAATTTCTCTTATAGCAGGTAATATCATTTTTATGAATTGGTATTATCATGCTCGTATTGGAATGAATATGTTTTACTTCTGGAAAGAAATTGCTAAATTTATTCCGGCATTGATTGCGCCTTGTGTGGTTGGCATTATCATTATGAAATTTGCAAATATTATAGGTCTTGTTAAATTGGGCGTGTTTGTAATTATCTATACGATTGTATATGGACTTTCGATGTATTTCTTAGGAATGAATGGAGAAGAGAAGCAGCTTGTCATGGAGCCAATTAAAAGAATCTTAAGGAAATAAAGAGATGAAAGAAAAGAGAAAATATTGGCAGGGTGTTCGGGGAACCTGCATATTGGCAGTAGTGTTGATTCATTCCTTAGGCGGATTTGATTATTCTACTGGTTATAATATGGAATTTGTAATTCTTCGCCAAATTATAAACTTTGCTGTTGCTACATTTGTTTTTATGGCCGGTTATTTTGTGAATACTGATGCCATGTCTGATAAAGAGTTTAGCTACAAACACTGGATAATTTGTCGGGGGGCGACTGTGTATCCCATTTATAATTTGGTCGCTATTGTATAGCGGACTTGAGTTATTGAAGACTGTACACAGTGGCGGTGAGATTCATTGGCGTGGATTTGTTTGCCGATTTATTGTTGGAAAGTCAGCAACTCCATTTTACTATATTGTTGTTTTGGTGCAGCTTACGGTGATTACACCTTGGCTAGTCAAAATTGTAAAACGGAATGGAATTATCAGTAGAATTTTATGGTTAGTGACGCCGTTTTATCTAGTGTGTTTGTACATCTGGAATTATATAGTTGGAACATCACCACGTTTATATGAGACCCTGTTTCCGGCCTGGTTTGGATTTTACTATTTAGGAATTCAAGTGCATTGTGAAAAAAAGGTGAACAGTAACGGATATGTGGTTGCAGGTACACTCTTGTTAAGCTGCATTGAAGCGATTGGATTACGAGCGGCAGGATTTGATATTGGATTCTATATAAGTCAGATAACAGTGGGTTCGTTCCTATATTCAGTTGCCATGATTGGTTGGCTTTTGAAGAAAAGCGAAAATAATCACGGAGATTACAATCTACTAACAAAGATAGGAGATTGCTCATATGGGATTTTCTATATTCATATGGCAGTATTGATGATTGTTAGTAGGTTTATAAAATGTGAAAACTGGTATGCTTATTGGATATTGAGATTTGTACTGACTGCAGCTATTAGTTACATTATGGTTTATATTGGGCAGATAGTATTGAAGAAGCATAAAAAATTGTTACGATATATTGGATTTGTATAAAAGATACTGGAAGAGGAGGATATACCGGTGAAACCAGAAAAAGTGTATGCTTGTTATAACAGAGATAAAGATTTAAGGTTGAGCAGTTCTTCTGGAGCGATATTCTCTTCTTTGGCGGAATATGTGTTTGGTAAGAATGGCATTGTTTACGGTGTTGCAATGTCTGAGGATTGCTATTCGGCAGAATTTATTGCGGTTACAGATCGAAATGGACTAACAAAACTTCGTGGATCAAAATACTTGCAGGCGAAGGTGGGAAATACATATAAGTGGGTTAAAGATGATTTACTTGCAGGCAAGCAAGTTCTTTTTAGTGGAACGGGCTGTCAAGTGAATGGCTTGAAGAACTTCTTAGGAAAAGACTATGATAATCTACTTTGTGTGGCTGTGATTTGTCATGGTGCACCATCGCCAGCTCTATGGAAAAAATACGCCGAATATCAGGAAAAGAAGAATTGTGGTAAGCTGAAAGGTATCAATTTCCGCTGTAAAGATGATAGCTGGACGGACTTTGGTATGAAAGAAGTTTTGACAGAAATTCCACAGAGCAAAGCAAAACAGTTGTATATTTCAAAAGATGAAGACTCTTATATGCAAATGTTTCTGAGAGATTATTGCCTTCGACCTTCGTGCTACGACTGTGTTGCAAAGAAGGTGAAAATGGAAGATTTGACTATTGCAGATTTTTGGGGAATAAATGAAGTGGCTCCCGAAATGAACGATGAAAATGGAACATCACTTGTCTTAATTCGCACAGATAAGGGAATGAAGGCTTTTGAAACTATCAATAGTAAACTAAAGTTGAAAGAAGTAGCTTATGAAGATGGTGTAAGAGGTAATCCAGCAGAATATAAATCTTGCCATAGACCACCGCAGAGAGATACTTTTTTTGAAGATATGTCAATCATGGAATTTGAAGAACTTGAAAAGAAGTATGCTTCTCCAATAAAAGTAACATTTAAAAGTAGAGTGAAAAGAAAAATCAAGAATACAATTAAATCAGCCCTCAGAGCAATCGGGGGGGGGGACAGAGAGTATAAGCACAACGAAGAATATGGACTACTCTTTGTGTTTCGTATTTGATTGTCAGGAGCAGAGTGTATGAAAGAACTTCCAATACTATATAAGAGAAAAGAAGAATGCTGTGGGTGTACTGCTTGTTATGCAATATGCCCCAAAGAAGCCATCTCTATGGTAGAGGACGAAGAAGGCTTTGAATATCCACAGATTGATGAGAGCAAATGTGTTCGGTGTTATCAGTGTTTAAAAGTTTGTCCATTCAAGACAGCGCAAAGAAACATAATAGGGGATTAATAAATATGTCAAAATACTTTGGGACGGACGGCTTCCGTGGTGAAGCCGGAATTACATTAACAGCGGATCATGCCTATAAGGTTGGTCGCTTCCTTGGCTGGTATTATAATATGCTCCGCAAGCGCAACGGCAACAGCGAGCCTGCCCGTATCGTTATCGGCAAGGACACCCGCCGCAGCTCCTATATGTTTGAATATAGTCTTGTCGCTGGCCTGACCGCTTCCGGCGCAGACGCCTACCTGCTGCACGTCACTACTACGCCGTCTGTGGCTTACATTGCCCGCGTGGATGATTTCGATTGCGGCATCATGATCTCTGCCAGCCACAACCCCTACTACGATAACGGTATCAAGCTGATCGACTGCTACGGCGAGAAAATGCCCGAAGAGACTCTGCTGCTGGTGGAGGACTACATCGACGGCAAACTCCATGTGTTTGATAAGGACTGGCCGGAGCTGCCCTTTGCCCATCGCGAGCACATCGGCTGCACGGTGGACTATGTGGCAGGCCGCAACCGTTATATGGGTTATCTGATTTCTCTGGGTATCTACTCCTTCAAGGGGGTCAAGGTCGGTCTGGACTGCGCCAACGGTGCAAGCTGGAATATCGCTAAGAGCGTTTTCGATGCTCTGGGTGCAGATACCTATGTTATCAACAACAAGCCCAATGGCCTGAATATCAACAACAATGCTGGCTCTACCCATATTGAGGGTCTGCAGAAGTTTGTGGTGGAGAACGGTCTGGATGTCGGCTTTGCCTTCGACGGCGATGCTGACCGCTGCCTGTGCGTGGACGAGAAAGGCAATGTCATCACCGGCGACCACATTCTGTACATCTACGGCTGCTACATGAAGGAGCACGGCGAGCTGATGAACAACACCGTAGTCACGACTGTTATGTCCAACTTTGGCCTCTACAAGGCGTTCGATGAGCAGGGCATTGGCTACGCCAAGACTGCTGTGGGCGACAAGTACGTCTATGAGTACATGGCTAAGAACGGCTGCCGTATCGGCGGCGAGCAGAGCGGTCATATCATCTTCTCTAAGTACGCCAGCACCGGTGACGGCATCCTGACCAGTCTCAAGATGATGGAAGTTATGCTGGCCAAGAAGATGCCTATGAGCAAGCTGGCTGAGCCCCTGAAGATTTACCCGCAGGTTCTGGAGAATGTCCGTGTGACTGACAAGAAAGCCGCACAGAACGACCCGGCGGTGCAGGAGACCGTCAAGGCCGTTGCAGAAGCACTGGGCGATACCGGCCGTATTCTCGTCCGTGAGTCCGGCACCGAGCCGCTTGTGCGCGTGATGGTGGAAGCCCCCGACCACGACACCTGCCAGAAGTATGTGGATGAAGTAGTCAATGTGATCTGCGAAAAGGGATATAAACAGATTTGAAGAGGACAAAGACTCCAACTTCGGAAAAGCGAGAACGTACTCTTTGAACCAACGGCAGGCATAAGAAAGCGTTCTCATGGATGGACGCCTGACTCTGACAAACAATATTGCAGAACGCACTGTAAAACCCTTTGTTATGTCCCGGAAGAATTTCCTGTTCTGCGACACTGCCAAGGGTGCTGATGCCAGTGCATTGTGTTTCAGTATGATTGAGACAGCCAAGCGTAATGGGCTTGATCCATTTGGATATCTGCTGTTTCTCTTGCAGGAGCTGCCGAAACTGGGTGAGACTCCGACAGAAGAGCAGCTTGAACGTCTCTTCCCGTGGTCGGATGCGATTCCTGCATATTGCCATCTTACTTGATTTTTGGAGCATCTCGGTTTCGAGGTGCTCATTTTTTAGGCCTGACGAGGGCTTATTGACCGCTTACTATATTTTGAGGGGCGCCATATAGTTTATGACGTAAATAAGAAAGGGGGAGTTCTATGGGAGAAACACGCAAGCCTGGCGGAGGCCGGAAAAAGTCAAAGCCAGAGTACGATGCCGGGAAAATTTTAAAGAAGCAGATGGATGCTGCAGTGTCCCTCTATAAAAACAACTCCCTTCAAGCCATCGCGGATGCCCTGTCCCTCAACCCTATCAAGGTACGGAAGCTGCTCATCACAGCCGGGGTCTACGAGTCGGACACGGCAAAGCTCGTTCAGCAGACCTTTAATGCCTTCAGAGAAACACAAAGCTATTCTGCTGCTGTTACCTCCACTATGTCGGCTTTGCAGCTGTCCCGCCCCTCTGTGACCTCTTATCTGCCGTACGAAAAAGGCGTGTACTTCCCGGAGGAAGCGGAAGCGGCGAATATCAGTGCTGGGGCAGAGAGGCAGCGACACTACCGAGCTGTGGTTGCGCTGAAGAAGAACCCTTGCGAAGAGAACCTCTGGAAGTGTGTGGTGGCTTTTCGGGGATACAAGTTCAAGACGATGTCCGGCTTGCCCTTTACCTATAAGCTGAAGAAAGGCAGGGGAGATGAATTCACAAAGGAGCTGTGGATCGACCGAAGAGAGGACAGCAAGAGCCTTGCTTGGAGTTCTGTGCTGCTGGCGTATCACAATATCGGTAAAATCGGAGAGGTAGTGGACAGACCCAAGGCGCTGGGAGATATCCGGGGTGTGTCGTATATCTATGGGCTGTTCTACCGTTTTGGCCTGATCGACGTGCCGGACAAGGTTAAGGAGAAAATGGGCGTGAAGGAACACTAACGGTTGTGACTTGCGTTGTGGTGCGTGGTTTAAGTAAAAACGACAGAACTTCGAAAATATTTTCGTAAATTTGTAGTTGACAACTAAAACCAATCGCAGTATAATCAAGTCATAAACACCAATTTGGTGTAAAAAATCCAAATTAAACCACTGTAAAACAACCTAAAAAATGAGAAGGAGGCCCCTCGATGCGTGATGACAACAAGCTTCACCGTGAAAAGAGATACGTTGAAGTGGACGTTCGCTTTACACCTGATGGCAAGATCCGCCCTCTTGCCATCAATTACGACAAAAGCCATATCTATGGAATCGACCGTGTTTTGGCTGTCAGGCGTGGCACATCGCGCCTTGGCGGGAAGGGGCAGTGCTTCACCTGCATGATCTGCGGGCAGAAGCGGAATCTCTGGCTTGAACAGGGCAAGTGGTTCGTGGAAGCCTACTGCTCCGTGCCGGAAAGCTGTGCTTCGTAA
>OGIL01000862.1_pt1 | contig 17241 bp, 20 predicted proteins | sample 1571751 | NCBI WGS metagenome assembly OGIL01 (sample SAMEA2581964, study PRJEB24529) | metagenome | biome: Human gut stool | place: China | collected 2011 | reverse complement strand
TGCGCAACGGTGCGGTGTATCTGGCTGCGCTGGGCGGTGCCGGTGCGCTGATGGCCCAGAGCGTCAAGACGCTGGAAGTCATCGCGTGGCCCGACCTCGGCTGTGAGGCCGTCCGCCGTCTGACCGTGGAAAAAATGCCCCTGACGGTCATCCTCGACGCCCACGGCGGCGACCTCTACACTTCCGGCCCGGCGGCCTATCTCGAGACGGTAAAGTGACGAAATTACGCGGGGTAGATTTGGTTTGAATAGACAAACTTTCTGCGAATGGCTTGCAACACGGTACGGAATGTGGTATCCTATAACAAACCGGACCGGAACGCCTGTGTGCCCCGGACAGGGAATTTACGAGGCAGGAGGCCGATAACATGCAGATCCACCAATCCGCAGAAGATTATCTCGAGACTATCCTTATGCTGACCCAGCGGATGGGCCGTGTGCGCTCCATCGACGTGGTCAACGAGCTGGGCTATACCAAGGCCAGCGTCAGCATTGCCATGAAGAAGCTGCGGGAGAACGGTTATATCGCGGTGGATGGCGAGGGCAACCTGACCCTTCTTGAGCCGGGCCGCGAGATCGCAGAGCGCATCTACAGCCGCCACCGCCTGCTGACCCATTTCTTTGTGCAGCTGGGCGTGGACGAGGACGTCGCCGCCGAGGATGCCTGCAAGGCAGAGCATATCCTGAGCGAGCAGACGCTGAAAAAGATCCGTGAGTATGCCCTGCTCCACGACGCAGAGGACAGCGTCCAGAGATCTGAGTAATCATCCAACTTCCAATAAAAAAGCAGATGACCGCCTCCACGCTTTGTGGGGGCGGTCATCTGTTTAATAGGAGCTCAGGCCGAGACTCACATCCAGCGCCTGGTCCACCCGGCGCTGGTCCTCGGCAGTGATCTGGCCGGCCCGCTCCCGCAGGCGGTGTTTATCCAGTGTGCGTATCTGCTCCAGCAGCACGACGCTGTCCTTGGCGAGGCCCGTATCTTCGGCCCGGATGTTGATGTGGGTGGGAAGCCGGGCTTTGTCCAGCCGGGATGTAATGGCGGCTGCAATGACCGTGGGGCTGTGCCGGTTTCCTATCTCATTCTGCACGATGAGCACCGGGCGGACGCCGCCCTGTTCGGAGCCGACGACGGGCGAAAGGTCGGCGTAGAAAACTTCTCCTCTGTGTACCTCCATGAAAACTCCCTCCTTGCATACTGGGAGGCCCGCTATGTGGTGCGCGGTGCCGTCCTCTGGCCTTATTATGGACAGGCCGGGGGCAGGCTATGCATACGCGGGCAGCTTGCTCTCATTGTATGCAGGAGAGAAAATCAGGTTTCCGTTTCCAGAATGCAGAAGGCCAGCGCCATGCCGCCGTCGTGGCTGAGGGAAAGCTTCGCCCTCAGATGGTGCTCGTCCATCCACTGGGCGCTGCCGCCCGAAAAGCGGTATTCCGGCGCGCCGCTTTCCAGCCGGACGGCCTCTATCTCACAGAGCGCAAAGGGGCCTGCAAGGCCGGTGCCGGCCGCTTTGAGGAAGGCTTCCTTCGCGGCGAAATCTGCCGCCGCACTGGCGGCTTTATGGGCGCTGAGGGGGAAAGGAGCTTTCTCCGAAAGCCCCAGCGCCTCCCGCTCCGCCGGGCCGAAGACCCTGGCCGCAAAGGTGGAGCCATGGGGGCCGCCGAGGCTTTTTGCCATCCGGGCAGTGTCGCAGAGGTCGCAGCCGATGCCGTATATCATGATATGCCTCTTTTCTGCAAAAACAGCTTCGCTGATTTGCATGATAAAATCGGAAAAATTTAAGCAAAATGTGCAAATCTCACTGGGAAAACTTGAAGTTTTGCCGCAAGTCGTGTACAATAAATCATAGTTATTTAAGGGGGTGTATTTCGTGGGCGACGCAACTGCCATTTTCTCCATCCACGATCAGAAGGACATCGAGATCCATGAAGTCGTGCAGCAGGTGTACGACGCACTCAAGGAAAAAGGCTATAACCCCGTCAACCAGCTGGTGGGCTATATCCTGTCCGAAGATCCTACCTATATCACGACTTATAAGGGGGCTCGTTCCCTCATCCGCAAAGTGGACCGTGATGATCTGCTGCAGGCTATGCTGCGCAGCTATCTGAACGTCTGAGAATCTCTGCCTTTTGCCTGCTGTCCTACGGGACGGCAGGCTTTTTGTTTTATAAACCTCTCAGTCTCGCGCTGCTCACAGGCTCATAAAAGCGGCAGAGTGAACAGCTGGTTCACCACCACCTCATACTCCCAGCCCTCCCGGGCCTTGCGCAGCTGCTTCTCGAAAGCTTCGGAACCCTCGAACCGCTGGATGAGGTAGTGCCAGTGGGCCTTCATCCGGCTGACGGCACAGCTGGCCATGCCGAAGGCCTCGGTGTAGCCGTGGTAGAGCTCGTCGAGGTAGCCCCGCAGTTCTTCCTTCGAGGCGGGCGCACCGCCCACAGCCTGCCGCAGCAGGGCCGGGTCGGCGATGATGCCCCGCCCCACCATGATGCCGGAGAGGTTCGGGAACTCCGCTTCCAGTGCTTTCAGCTGGGCCGGTGTGGTGATGTCGCCGTTGTAGCAGACGGGCATCTTGCAGTGGGGCAGATATTTTGCAAAGGCGGCGCGGTCGGCCTCGCCCCGGTAGAGCTGGCGCATGACCCGGGGGTGGATGGTCAGCTCACAGATGGGGCAGCGGTCGTAGAGGTCGAGGATGGCTTCGAACTCCTCCGGGCTGGTGACGCCCAGCCGGGTCTTGACCGAGATGGGGCCTTCGGCCTGCGAGAAGACTTCGTCGAGAAAGACTTCGAGCTTCGAGAGGTCGCGCAGCATCCCGGCACCCTTGCCTTTGGCGGTGACAGTGCCGGAGGGACAGCCGAAGTTGAGGTTGACTTCGGTGTAGCCCATCTTCCGCAGCTCGCCTATCATCCAGGCGGCCAGTGCGCCGTCTTTGGCCAGCAGCTGGGGGATGACCGGCGCACCGGGGTTCGCTGCCGGGTCCAGCTCTGCCATCTTCTTTTTGATAAGCACCCGGTTCTCGGGCGGGGAGATGAAGGGGGCATAATAGCGGGCAGGCGCGCCGGGCGCCCCGAACCAGCGCTGGTGCGCCTGACGCCAGATTCGGTCGGTGAGGCCCTCCATGGGGGCGGTGTAGTAGTTCATGTTTCTTCTCCTTTGTCTGTCTGAGTATATCATACACCCCGGTAAAGCGCCAGATGAAACAACAAGAGCCATCAGCCGAAGCGGATGGCTCTTACCAGATGGCGGACCCAAACTCTGCTGGGAACGAGTACGGCAAACTGGAATTTATGTCAATGCGAACTCAATCTCATCAAGTTTATTTGTTATTGCGTTCTTTCTCCCTGTCTCCTTAAAGCCTATTCGACGATAGAGTCTCTCAGCATTTATATTATTCTCAAGAATCCACAGCGTAGGGGTATCCGTACATTGGCCTACTGCGTATAGTAACAATTTCGTTCCATAACCCATGTTTTGCATATCTGGAAGAATATAAAGATCCTCTATTAAACCCTTTGTTACAGAAACAACCCCTATTGGTTTTTCTTCTACAAGCATATAGAGCTTTGATCCGTTGTTCATCTTGTTTCTCAAATACTCCCGTTGCCGATCTGGCGTGTGTGTTTCTATGAAATCAGGAGTACAAAATGCACGATGCGATTCCTTCCAGGATATTGAATGGATGGTTGCGGCTTGAAGAAGATTTGTTTCATCTACAGGTACTATCATACTTACCTCCTCAACTTCCGATTTGTCTATCTCTTTTTGATCGGGTGCCGGATGACGGTCCTCCACTTTTCAGGTGCGACCTTTCTGGCATCCGACAGGTAGATTTCGTGATGCAGCCTTGTTTCGCTCAGGTCATTCTCGTAGCCGTGTTCCGCCAGATAGGCGTCCATCAGCGCAACCGATGCAGGCTCCTGGTCAAAAGGCCCCAGGTGCATCATCTGCACGCAAAGTCCCTCCTCGATGGTCAGAAACTCCGCCGATGAGCAATCCAGCTTTTTCTTCTTCGTTGCCGTTTCCACAGCCCACACAAAGTCCTTCCGGGTCACAAAATCCGGCAGGCGGATCACGGAGATCCAGTGAAATGCAGATTTGTCGGCATAATCAATGCCGTCTTTCCCGTCCTGCCACCAGAAGCCCTCCAATGGCGGGACGACATATTCAAAGAAGCCCTCCATTTTGTAATCGGTCTTGCAGCTCATTTTCAGTGTGTACGCAACCGCATACAGCACGCCGATGGCCTGCTGGTAGGCGCCGTCCGCCTCGTTGGGGTCGCCGCTTCCTCTGACAGCGATATAGTTTGCCTTCGGGACTTGGACGATCTCCGGCCGGTTCTTCGGCATATAAAATTCCTTGTATTCTTTCTTGAAGTCAAAAGCCATGGTTTTCTCTCCGTGTTATGTTTTTGAGGGATGCGCCGTGATGGCCACCTTGATGACGCCGTCCAGACGGTTTTCAAAGATGCAGTAGGCCTCCTCAATCTCGCTCAGCGGGAAGGGGTGGGTAATAAGCGGCGTGGTGTCCAGCAGGGCGGCATTGACTGCAAGGAAAAATAAATGCTCACAGCCCTGCAAAATACATTTTACCACGCCCCCTGAAAAATCGCAACGGAGTAAAAAACACGGTGCCGCCCGGTAAAGGGTGACACCGAAATTTTTTGGAAAAAGGTGATGACGCTGACGTAATGCAATTGATGCACACCGCGCCCATCAAGGACTACGGCGAGTTCAGCTTCTTCCCGGTGTTCAGCGGAAAGTGAGAATGAGGAGCGCTGACGCATGGAATACACGAAATTAGGCAGGACCGATATGGAAATTTCCAAGGTCTGCGTGGGCTGCATGAGCTTTGGCAAGGCCCTAAAAGAATGTCAGCCGGGGTAAGGTCGTGATCGCCTCCAAGGTTTATTTCAACCCCGGCAGACTGTCCCGGGAAGCCGTTCACCGGGAGATCGGCGGCCATAAAGAATAATGAATATTAAATCGAAAGCATCATTTTCCATTGACAATTCTGCATAAATATAGTAACATAACTGTACAGAGAACCACAGCTGCAACAGACGGAAATTCGCTGGAAAGGTGAGGGAATCCATCATGAAAAGCATCATCTGGAAAATCGAACTGGCCGCCGCAGTGCTCCTGGCGGTCTCGGCCCTGGTGTGGGGCCTGCGCCCCGGCGTGTGGAACTACGGCGGCTTTTACCGCATGACCGCCGGGGAACAGAGCAGGACCTATACCCGCCCGGGCTGCTCCACGGTGGAGGTGACGGAGGACAACCACCTGCGCATTCAGTCCCCCACAGGTCAGACGGCGGAGTTTACCCTGTCCCTGGCGGAAAACGGCTCCTATCGGGCGGCGGAAATAGCCATGGACGGCGTGGTCCGCAACATCACCTACAACACCGCCACCGGAGCGTTCATGACAGCGGGCGACAGCTGGTCCATCAGCACCCTGGTCCAGGAGAAGGCCGGGTTCAGCCCGGGCCTGACCGATAACGCGCTGTACAGCATGGCCCTGGGCAATCACCAGACCCGCATTGCCGGGCGGTCCGGGGAATTTCTCACGGCGGGGCTGTTCCTGCTGCTGGGCCTGGTGCTCCCCCTGCTGCTGAAGCCTGCCATCGCCCTGGACAAATTCCTGCTGGGCTTTTTCTATGACAACTCGGAAAAGCTTCAGGCCACGGACCTGGCCCGGGGCATCATGCTCCTGCTGGGGCTGGTCGTATCTGTCATCGGCGCCATCTGGTGGTGCATCCTTTTGTTCGGATAAAAATCGGGGCGGACGCCGGCGTCCGCCCTTTTTTTGCGGCCCGCCTGCCCCGGGGAAATCTTTTCCCCGGGGCGCAAATTACACTGGTAATTTCCCCCGGAGTGTGCTATAGTACAAATGTATCCGTATTTTTGGAACGAATACAAACCGGAATAATCCGACAGAAATAAACAAAATGTAATCTGAAAAGACAGGAGAATATGAAATATGAACGCTTTTTCTTCCTTCCTGCTGGGCCTGGTGCAGGGCGTGGCGGAGTTTTTGCCCATTTCCAGCTCCGGACATCTGGCCATCGCGCAGAACCTGCTGCACATCGACGCGGAGGTGCCGGAATTTTTTGACGTGCTGCTGCACCTGGGCACCTTAGGGGCGGTGTTCGTGGCCTATTGGAAGGACATCAAGGACATGATCGCCGAGTTCTTCCGGGGCATCGGGGACCTGGCCCACCGGTCCACCCCCAAGCCCCTGCCGCCGGCCCGGAGACTGATCCTGCTGATCATCCTGGGCACCCTGCCGCTGTTTGCGGTGCTGCCCATCAAGGACAAGGTCCTGGGCCTGAGCAATAACATGCTGTTCATCGGCGGGGCCCTGATCGTCACGGGCTTCCTGTTATTCGCCAGCGACCGGGTGAAGAAGGGGAGGAAGAACGAGCGAACGGCATCGCTGCTGGATGCGGTGGCGGTGGGCGTGAGCCAGGCCGTCGCCACGGTGCCGGGCATCTCCCGGTCCGGCATGACCATCACCTCCGGGTGCTTCGTGGGCTTCGATCGGAAGTTCGCGGTGCGGTTTTCCTTCCTGCTGTCCATTCCGGCGGTGCTGGGGGCCAACATCCTGAGCCTGAAGGACGCCGTGGAGGCAGGAGTCGACTGGAGCCAGGTGCCGGTGTATCTGATCGGCGTGGCCACGGCGGCGGTGTCCGGGTATCTGTGCATCGGCCTGCTGCGGCGCATTGCCAACAAGGGAAAATTCGGCGCGTTTGCCTATTACTGCTGGGCCGTGGGTCTGCTGACCATCGTGGTGCAGCTCATTAAATAAGAGAAAGGAACCACTATGGCGTCCGGACAGAAGAAAAAAACCACAACCAAAAAGACGGCTCCGCAGAAATCCGCCCTCCCGCCGATCCGGCGGGAGGTAGGCGGCGGCGTGTGCCTGCTGCTGGCCTTGTGCGTGGTGGTCAGCTATTTCCAGGCGGACGCCATTGTGCTGAACCTGCTGGGGAACCTGCTGAAGGGCCTGGCGGGCTACGGCTATTGGCTGGCGGCCCCGGCCCTGGCCCTGGCGGGGGTGAACCTGCTGGCCCACCGGGGGCGTCCGGTGGTGCTGCGGACGGTCTGCGCCCTGGTGCTGCCGGTGCTGCTGGGGGCCATCCTGCACCTGTTCTTGTATAGGGGAGAGGCCGTCACCGGCCTGGCCCCGGCCATGAAGAGCCTGTGGGCCAGCGGCCTGCTGCTGCAAAGCGGCGGCGCACTGGCCGGTGGACTGGCCATGGGCATGAAGCGGCTGGTGGGCACGGTGGTGTCCGTGATCGTGCTGCTTCTGCTGCTGGCGGCGGCGGTATTCGCGGCGCTGCGGGTATCCCCCCGGGAGCTGGTGCAGCGGGCCCGTGACCGGGTCCCCTATGAGCCGGAGCCGGAGCGCCCGGCCCGGCCGGAAAAGCCCCGGCGGCAGCGTCCATCGGTGGATGTGCCCCTGGAGGATGAGCCGGTGCGGCCCAAGCCCGAACCCAAGCCGGAGCCCAAACCTGAGCCCCAGGAGATTCCCGATGAGCCGCTGCCCCGAAAGACGGGGAAGGGCTTCTTCTCCCGCAGGGGGGAGGACGTGATGACCCCGGACCAGGTGCTGCGGCCCCAGGAGCCGGAGCCTGCGCCGGAAGCGCAGCCTGCGGCCCAGCCGGAGCCTGCCCCCCAGCCGGAGAAAAAGTCCCGCCGGAGCCAGGAATCCGCCGCCCGGGAGGTGGAGCAGCACGCCCAGGAGGTGAGCCAGGCCATCGAGGAGGAGCTGGCGGAACCGGAGGAGGCGTATCAGTATCCCCCGGTGACCCTGCTGGACCAGAACAGCGACGACAACTATACCGAGGTGGGGGCGGAGCTGCGGAACAACTCCCGCCGCCTGGCCCAGACCATCACCAGCTTCGGTGTGGACGCCAAGCCCGGGGACGTGGTCCACGGGCCCAGCGTCACCCGATACGAGTTTACCCTGGACCAGGGGGTGAAGCTGTCCAAGCTCACCAACCTGGCCGACGACATCGCCCTGGCCCTGGGCAGCGGCGGCGTGCGCATTGCGCCCATCCCCAACAAAAGCTCCGTGGTAGGCATCGAGGTGCCCAACCGGGTGGTGACGGCGGTGCGTATCCGGGACGTCATCGACTCCCGGGCCTTTGCCGAGCATAAGTCCCGGGTGGCCTTTGCCGTGGGCAAGGACATCGGCGGCAACGCCATCGTGGGGGATATTGCCAAGCTGCCCCATGTGCTGATCGCCGGCACCACCGGCTCCGGTAAGTCCGTGTGCACCAACTCACTGATCGTGAGCCTGCTGTACAAGTCCACCCCGGAGGAGGTCCGGTTCATCATGGTGGACCCCAAAATGGTGGAGCTGGCCCCGTACAACGGCATCCCGCACCTGCTGATCCCGGTGGTGACGGACCCCAAGAAGGCTGCCGGGGCCCTGCAGTGGGCGGTGTATGAGATGATGAAGCGCTATAAGCTGTTTTCGGAGAACGGCGTGAAGGACCTGGCCGGGTTCAACGCCCTGGCCCAGCGCAATGAGGAGCTGAAGAAAATGCCCACCGTGGTGGTGGTCATCGACGAGCTGGCGGACCTGATGCTGGTGGCCGCCAAGGAGGTGGAGGAATCCATCTGCCGGGTGGCCCAGATGGGCCGCGCCGCAGGGATGCACCTGGTCATCGCCACCCAGCGGCCCTCCTCCGACGTGATCACCGGCCTGATGAAGGCCAATATCCCCAGCCGCATTGCCTTCGCCGTGGCCTCGTCTCTGGAGTCCCGGATCATTCTGGACACCACCGGCGCGGAGAAGCTGGTGGGCAAGGGCGACATGCTGTACGCCCCCCTGGGGGCCGGGAAGCCCACCCGGGTCCAGGGCTGCTTCATCACCCCGGAGGAGATCGAGCGGGTGGTGGACTATGTGAAGCAGAGCGGCGAGGCGGAGTATTCCCAGGACGTCATGGACAAGATCGAGCAGGCGGTGAAGGAGAAGGAAAAGAGCGGCAAGTCCGCCGGCGCGCCGGAGCCCGCCGGGGAGAGTCCCGACGACGAGCTGCTTACCGCCGCCGTGGACGTGGTGCTGGAGACGGGACAGGCCTCCGTGTCCATGCTGCAGCGGCGGCTGAAGCTGGGCTATGCCCGGGCGGCCCGGCTGGTGGACCAGATGGAGGAGCGGGGCTATGTGGGTCCCTTCGAGGGCTCCAAGCCCCGGCAGCTGCTGATCGACAAGGCCAAATGGCAGGAGCTGAAGATGGCCAAGGCCCCGGCCCCGGAGCCGGAGATCGACCGCAATGGCTCCATCCGGGACGTGTTCGAAAGCCGGGACGCCCTGGACTGAGAAATATAACAAAACGAGGAGAATACACACGGAATATCGCGCGCTGCCCCACGGCGGGGAAAAGATCAGCGTCATTGGCATGGGTTCCTCCGTCATCGGCGGCGGAAACCGGCAGCAGCTGCGGCAGGTGCTGGGGTTTTTGGAGGCCCCGGCGGAGCAGCGGGACTATTCCGCCATCAACGATGCCCTGGCCCAGATGGACGCCGACGGCACCCTGTCCCGGCTGTCCGTGAAGTATTTCGGCATGGACATCTCCGAGGAGCAGTGACCTGCCCTCACAGAATCCAAAGAAGCCTCGCAGAGTTTGCCGCCCGCAGGCGGCAAAGCAAATGAAATCATTTTCGGCCGGGGCGTGTACCTGGCCGAAAATTCTGCTCAGGCTGCAAGTGTGGAATTGCTTCGCCATCGGCGAACCAATTATGCGCGCAGCAGACTGCAAGTCTTTTGCGCAAAAAAGAGCTTGCTCTTTTTGCGCAAGTATCAGAATACGCTCAGGTCCAGCCGGGCGGACAGCAGCTCCAGCGCCCGGATACCGGCCAGGCTGTTGCCCTTTTCGTCCAGGGCCGGGCCGAACAGGCCCACCCCCATGCGGCCGGGGACCACAGCCATAATGCCGCCGCCTACGCCGCTTTTGGCCGGAACCCCCACCCGGATGGCGAAGTCTCCGGACCCGTCGTACATGCCGCAGGTCATCAGGTTGGCGTTGACGAACCGGCCATAGGCCGCCGGGAACAGGCGCTCTCCCCCGGGCAGCTGCCCGTGACAGGCCAGCACGCAGCCGATGCGGGCCAGGTTCGCCGCGCTGACCCGAATGGAACAGGCCCGGAAATAGCAGTCCAGCAGCTCCTCCACATCGCCGCGGATCAGGCCGTGGGCCTTCAGCAGATAGGCCAGAGCCCGGTTTTTGGAGCCGGTGGTCTTTTCGGAGTGATAGACCTCCTCGTCCAAGGCGATCTCATCATTGTCCGCCAGGCGGCGGATGAAGTCCAGCAGACGCTGAAACCGATGGTCATACGTCTCGCCCCCGATCAGCTGGCACATCAGAATGGCCCCGGCGTTGACCATGGGGTTCAGGTGCTTGGCCAGCAGGGCGTTGTCCGCCACATTGATGGCGTCGAAGGGCTTGCCGGTGGCCTCCACCCCCACATGGGCCCGCACCGTCTCCCGGCCGTTGTCCTGCAGGGCCAGCAGCAGCGAAAGGGGCTTCATGACGCTCTGGATGGTAAAGCTCCGGCGGCTGTCACCGGCCTCCACCAGGGTTCCGTCCTTGTGGAACACGGCAATGCCCAGGCGGTCCGGGTCCTGCCGGGCCAGCTCAGGGATATAGGAGGCCAAGGCCCCCTGCCCGGTGTACGGGCGGCACTCCTGCAGGATCTGTTGCAGCAATTCTTCCATAATGGCTCCTTTTCCACACGAATGTCGTCGGTTTCTGATACAGATTGTATATTCGTGTTGTTATTATACAGTCTGTATCTGTCAATAGTCCACTTTCATCAGGCACAGGCCCTCCGGCGGGGCGGTGGGCCCTGCCAGGCGGCGGTCCCGGGCCTCCAGCAGGGCGGGCATATCCTCCGGCTGCCGGGTCCCCCGGCCCACCTCCAGCAGCGTGCCCACCAGGATGCGGACCATGTTCTGCAAAAAGCCGGTGCCGTGGAAGGTGAACACGATGCGGTCCCGCTGGCGCACCACGGTGATGCTGTCCACCAGCCGGACGGTGGATTTTTTCATCCGGGGGTTGCCGCAGAAGCTGGCGAAGTCGTGCTCTCCCTGCAAATATGCCGCCGCCTGCTGCATCCGCTCCACGTCCGGGCGATAGTCCAGCAGGGTGACGTATTTCCGGTCGAACACCGGCTTCACCGGCCCGTCGAAGCACACATAGCGATAGGTTTTGCCCAGGGCCTTATACCGGGCGTGGAACCGGGGGGCGGCCTCCTTCACCTCCCGGACGGCAATGGCGTCGGGGAGATAGCGGTTCATATAGTCCCGGATCTCCTCCGGGGACAGGTCCACGTCCAGCTGGGCGTTGGCCGCCATGGCCCGGGCATGGACTCCGGCGTCGGTGCGTCCCGCGCCGATGACCTCCACGGGACTGCCCTGGAGCCGGGTCAGCACGCTCTCCAGCTTCCCCTGGATGGTGTCCCGCCCCGGCTGGCGCTCCCAGCCGAAAAAGCGGGTGCCGTCATAGGCGATGATGAATTTATAGTTGCGCAGCATATGGAATCACTCCGTCATGATCTTCAGGATCACCCGGTCCGTCTCCTTCATGCCCTGAGAGGCCAGGATGCCCACGTTGCGGATGGTCTCCTCCACGTCCCGGCCCACGATGCCGTCGCCGGGCCGGAAGCTGTTGCCCCGCAGGTACATGTTATAGCCCAGAATGCCGGTTTCCACACCCATAGCGATCTTGCTGGCGCAGCTGGCCTTGGCCCCGTCGCAGATGCAGCCGGAGATCATGGCCGCGGCGTTGGTGATGGTGTGGCAGATGCCCTCATAGTCCGCGCCCCGAAGCCATGCAATGCCGCAGCCTGCCCCCACGCCGGCAGACACCGCCCCGCAGTAGGCGGACAGGCGGCCGATGCCGGTTTTCTGGTGGATGGTGATCAGGTCCGACAGGCACACCGCCCGCAGGATGGTCTCCCGGTCCCGGCCCGTCTGCACGCCGTAGCGCCACACGGGGACGGAGGCCGTGATGCCCTGGTTGCCGGAGCCGGAGCAGATCACCACCGGCATCTCGCAGCCGTTCATCCGGGCGTCGGACCCGGCGGCGGCCCAGGCCCGGGCCTCCGTCTCCACGTCGCCGCCGGAGAGCAGCAGCGTGGAGCCGATGTTGGCCCCCCAGTCCCCCCGCAGGCCCTCCCGGGCGATGGCGGTGTTGCAGTCGATCTGGCGGCCCACGGAGTCCTCGATGCGGGAGACGTCTACCGTCTCGGCAAAGGTCAGGATATCCCGGACGTTCAGCACGCTCTTGTCCTGCAAATTGTCCTCGGCGGAGTCGGAGTGGGGCTTTTCCAGCAGGACCTCCCCGTCCCGCTCCACATAGATGATATTGGTGTGGTTGTTGGCCACATGGACCACGGCCCGGTGCCCGTCGCCGGTCCAGCCGGTGAGCCGGATGTCCAGCATCCGGGGGGTGGGCGGGCAGTCGATGCGGATCTCCGTCCGGTCCAGATAGTCCCCGATGGCGGGGGCGTCTGCCTCCGTCACATGGGCGATGACCTGAAGCCGGGCCTCCGGATCCCCGGCCACCATGCCCACGGCGATGGCCGCCGGAAGGCCCCGGCGGCCCCCGGTGTTGGGCACCACCACGGATTTGACATTTTTCAGGATGTTGCCGCTGACCTCCGCCAGAATACGGCAGGGCCTCTGCCCCAGCACCTGGCGCAGCCGGGCCGCGCAATAGGCCACGGCGATGGGCTCCGTGCAGCCGGTGGCCAGCTGAAGCTCCTCACGCAGGATGGTACAGAATGCCTCCTCTTTTCTCTCGTCCAACATGATCGCAATTCCCTTTCGTCCCATATATTTTCCCGGCATACGCCGGTGAATTCCCGTTTTGTCTCACGCCTGGGGCACGTCGTCCTCGCTGTCGATCCAGTCCTGCACGTCCACCACCTGAAACTCCGTGGGAGTGCGGCGGATCACCACCCGCTCCAGGCCCGCGTTGATGATGTGGCGGCGGCACATGGGGCAAGAGGTGGCGTCCGGCAGCAGCTCCCCGGTCTGGGCGTTGCGGCCCACCAGGTACAGGGTGCCGCCCACCATGTCCCGGCGGCTGGCGGAGATGATGGCGTTGGCCTCGGCGTGGACGCTGCGGCACAGCTCGTACCGCTCCCCCCGGGGAACCTGCAGCCGCTCCCGGGTGCGGTAGCCCATGTCCACGCAGTTGCGCCGCCCCCGGGGCGCGCCGTTGTAGCCGGTGGAGATGATCTCGTCGTTTTTCACGATGATGGCCCCGTACACCCGGCGCAGACAGGTGGCCCGTTCCAGCACCGTCTGGGCGATGTTCAGATAATAGTTTTCCTTGCTGATGCGCTGCATGATGCTTCCTCCCGGTGATTTTTCCTGTATTGTCCCCCATTATATACGATTTTGTCCGCCGGGGCAACAGAATCTTCCGAAAAAAACGTTGACGGAGGGGGCGGGCTGTGGTATCATGAACAAACTGAAAACTCTGTGAGGGAGTAGCAAGCGGACCCTTTGTCCGCAGCACGTCAACATACTGGCCGCCTGGCGGCCTGGCTTGCTTTAATTTGCGAGACTCATGTATCACTGCCGCGGGATGCATGGGACTCGTCTGTCTGTTCGCCTTCGAGCCCAGACATGGCCCCCGGCCATGTCCGGGTTTTTTCATGGAATTTTCACGAAAAAAGGAGAAACGAACATGCAGTGGAATATCCTGTTCTTTTTCAACAGCGTGCTGCTGGGGGTGGGGCTGGCTATGGACGCGTTTTCCGTGTCCCTGGCCAACGGCCTCAACGAGCCCCACATGTCCCGGCGGCGGATGCTGGGCATTGCCGGGGTGTTTGCCGCCTTCCAGGCCCTGATGCCCATGACGGGGTGGGTCTGCGTCCACACCATCGTGCAGTATTTCCGGGCCTTTGAAAAGCTGATCCCCTGGATCGCCCTGGCCCTGCTGGGCTTCATCGGCGGGAAAATGCTCATCGAGGGCATCCGTGGCGGCGGAGACGATGACGCCGCCCCCAGACTGGGCCTGGGCGCCCTGCTGGTGCAGGGGGTGGCCACGTCCATCGACGCCCTGTCCGTGGGCTTCACCATTGCCGAGTATGACCGGCTCATGGCCCTGGTCTGTTCCCTGATCATTGCGGCGGTGACGCTGTGCATCTGTCTGGGGGGCCTGGTGCTGGGGCGGAAATTCGGCATGCGCCTTGCCGGCCGGGCCCAGATCCTGGGCGGGGCCATCCTGATCTTCATCGGACTGGAAATCTTTATCAGCAGTATGCTGTAAAAACTAAGGAGGAACAACACAATGCTCGTACCCATTCTTCTGTTCATCGTGGGTCTGGTGCTGCTGATCAAGGGCGGCGACTGGTTCGTGGACGGGGCCACGGGGCTGGCCCACCGGTTCCATGTGCCGGAAATTCTCATCGGCGCCACGGTGGTCTCCATCGGCACCACCCTGCCGGAGGTGATGGTGTCCGCCACCTCCGCCGTCAGCGGCCACGGCGAGATCGCCTATGGCAACGCCATCGGCTCGGTGATCTGCAACACCGCCCTGATCGCGGCCCTGACCATCGCCATCCGCCCCTCGGAGGCGGACCGCAGGAGCCTGCGGACCCCGGTGATCTTCTTCTTCATCGCCGCCGTGTTCTATGCCGCCATCGCCTATACCAACGGGGCCTTCACCCGGCTGGCGGGCATTGTGCTGCTGGTGATGTTCGTGGTGTACATGGTCCTCACCGTGCGCCAGAGCTTCCGGGACACCGTGCAGGCCGGCGGCGCGGACGAGGCCATTGACGGCACCCCCTCCATGGGCAAGGACATCCTGCTGCTGGTCATCGGCGCGGCCTTCATCGCCGTGGGGGCCAACCTGCTGGTGAACAACGGCACTCTCATCGCCCAGGGGCTGGGCGTGCCGGAGTCCGTCATTGCCCTGACCTTCGTGGCCCTGGGCACCTCCCTGCCGGAGCTGGTCACCGCCATCACCTCCCTGGTAAAGGGTCACAGCGCCCTGTCCCTGGGCAACATCGTGGGGGCGAACCTGTTTAACCTGGTGCTGGTCAGCGGCCTGTCCACCACCCTGTCCCCCTTCCAGGTGCCTCAGGAAAAGACCATCGCCGGGTACAACGCCTCCCTGGTGGTGGATATCCCCCTGATGATGCTGGTAATGCTGCTGCTGACGGTGCCCGCCCTGGCCAGGGGCAGGCTGTCCCGCTGGCAGGGCATCGTGCTGCTGGTGCTGTACGCCGGCTTCTGCGCGTTCCAGTTCTGTTTCTGAGTTCTGAATAAGCAAGCGCACCCCCGGCGGGAATCCGCCGGGGGTGCGTCAGTGTATCAAAATGACTTGCAAGCCTTTTATCCCAAAAGTGCTTCGCCCTTTTGGGATGTTGTTTAGCCCCACAAAGCGGACAGCATGGGAATGACCTGCTTTTTCCGGCTCATGACCCCGGGGAGAAACAGGGCGTTGTCCTTGGGCTCGGCGGAGAAGGCGTTGCGGATGGCCTCGTCGCTGCCCACATACAGCAGCTGCGTGCCCTCCAGCAGCACGTCGGTGAGCATCAGGATCACCATATTGTAGTGGTGCTCCTCCTGGAGGCGGCGCATCACCGCCAGGAACTCCTCCTTGCGCTCCAGCATCTCCATGGAGTCCAGGCAGGTGACCTGGCCCACGCCCAGGTTCTGCTCGCCGATGTGAAACTCCTTGAAGTCGCTGCTCACCAGCTCCTCCACGGATTTGCCTCCGGCGGTGGAGAACAGCTGGCGGCCCAGCTCCTTTATGTTGACGCCGCCGATGCGGGCCATGCGCTCGGCCATGGCGATATCCCGCTTGGTGCAGGTGGGGGACTTGAACATAACGGTGTCGGCCAGAATGGCCGCCGCCAGCAGCCCCGCCATATTGGCCGAGGGCATGACGCCGTGTTCCTGATACATACCGGCGATGATGGTGGCGGTGCTGCCCACGGGCTCGTTGCGCACCCGGATGGGCTGGCTGGTCTGGATATCCGCCAGGCGGTGGTGGTCGATGATCTCCAGAATCTCCGCCTGATCCAGGCCGGGAACGGCCTGGGCCCGCTCGTTGTGGTCCACCAGCACCACGCGCTTGCGCCGGGGACGCAGCAGGTGATACCGGGACAGGGTGCCCACGACTTTTTCGTTCTCGTCCAGCACCGGGTAGCAGCGGTAGCGGCTTTTCAGCACCACCTCGCGGACGTCGTCGATATAGTCCGACAGGTGGAAGCACACAATCTTTTCATTGTGGCAGGGCCGGGAGATGGGACTGGCCTGATAGATCAGCCGGGCCACCCGGCTGGCCTCATAGGGGGTGGTGATGATGCAGGTGCGCCCGGCGTTTTCCAGCAGGTCCGGGTCCACCTCCGTCTGGCACAGGATCAGGCAGCTGACGCCGATGTCCAGGGCCCGGCGGATCATATCCGGCTGGTCGCCGCAGATGACGATGTTGTCCGGGTCGCCGAACAGCAGGTTCTCGCAGCTCTGGGGCAGGGCGATGACCACGTTGCCGGACACGGTGTCGATCAGGTCGCCGCTGTCGTTGAGCAGGCGACCCTCGATGACGCTGAGCAGGTTGAACAGGGGCACCGCCTCCACCCGGGGGTTGGCGATGGTGGTCATGCTGTAGGTGGCGATGTCGCCGGCGGACAGAGTGCCGTACAGGGTGCCGTCCTCGTTGATGACGGGGATGGCGGAGATCTTCTGTTCCCGCATGATGTGCCAGGCCCGGTCCATGGTGACCGTGGCGTTCAGGGCCGGGGGCGTATCATAGTCCAGGTCCTCCACCTGGGTGCGGACGTTCTGCACCGTCCGGGGCGACTGGAAGCCGAAGCGGTCCAGCATCCGCTGGGTCTGGTCGCTGATGTGGTCCATATGGGCGGCCACATAGTTCCGGTCGCCCAGGGCGTTGCGCAGGGCCGCATAGGCCATGGCGGACACGATGGAATCGGTATCGGGGTTGTGGTGGCCGATGACGTAGATCTCGTTCATAGGATTCAACTCCTTTCGGATGATTCCATTATAAAACGGCCCCAATTTGTTTGTCAATGCGGTGTTGTGCCTAAATTTGCCGAAAATAGAGCACCCTAACTGTTTATTTATCCGTGGAGCAGCATTTTCCCCGGCGGAGTCTCATGCTTCACTGGGGAAAACCGGTTATCCTTTACAGCAGGCCGAAACCGCCGCCTCCAGGGCCGTCACCAGCTGCGCCAGGGGCAGGGACGGCCGGTCC
>OGIL01000829.1_pt1 | contig 17600 bp, 15 predicted proteins | sample 1571751 | NCBI WGS metagenome assembly OGIL01 (sample SAMEA2581964, study PRJEB24529) | metagenome | biome: Human gut stool | place: China | collected 2011 | reverse complement strand
GTCACCGGTTTCACAGTCAAGAATAACAGTTCTTCCGTAATTAAGACCGGTATCCTGTGCCTTCAGAGGAATTTTCAGCTCTGCAAGCACGTGCCTGGCCATATCGGTATTGCGATCACCAACATTTCCGATTGTAGAATTGCCTGACATCTCAAACATCTTAGCTCCACCGGCAATCTTTGCAACCATTCGTCTGGGATTCGCGCCATTTTTTATCATTTGATTATAAAGTTCCCTAATTCCCGTATCGCCAAACTTGGCTATATTTGTGTTATTTCTGAGTTTGGTGCTGTCAGGCAGCATATAGTGTACAAGCCCACCGATTTTTGAAGCCGGATCATAAAGGGTAAGCCCTATGCATGAACCAAGCCCAAGTGTGGTCAGAGAATCAGGGGCTTTGGCAACCTTAAGGTCTGCCATTGATACTTTAATAGTACTTGCCATATGGATTCTCCTAAATACTAAAAACTAATTCCTAAAGCCGATAAAATATTATCATATGAATCCGGATCAGGCATAAGGATAAAGTATCCGTTCATCATTATATCATCACCAAACTCTGTCTCTATAAAAAGTGCATTGTCACCATATTGTCCAAACTGAATTGCCGGCACACTTAATATGGAAGCGGCCATATCTACAGCAATATACGGAATGGAAGGTAGTATTTTAAGATTTGTCATAGTTGAAAGCGCTGACAAATATGCGCCTGCTATTATGTTGCCAATCTCCTTCATGGCAGATAAATCCATCTCATCAAACGGCTCGTTATAGTCCTGTGGTCTGCCCATCAGCTTGTTTACCAGAAAGTGTGCTGCCGGAAGCTTCATGAGAAACATCATACTGCCGGAGATATCGTTGGTAACCTCAAGAAATATACCCACTATTGTCTCTTCCTCTGGACATATGGCATCTCCAAGCTTTGTCGCATCCATTAACAGAACTCTTGGAACTTCCATTTTCATGGTAGTGCCAAGCATGCCGGCAATCGCTGTCGTGGCATTGCCGGCACCTATATTTCCGATTTCCTTAAGGACATCCATATACATCGAATTGACATTATCTAAAGAAAATTCACTCATTGTATTCACCCTTTTATTTGTTAAAACTTATATAGTGAGGCTTTTATACCTCACTATACATTGCTGCAAATCAGTTAGCGTCTTTATCTGAGACTATTGAGCCTATTTCAAACAGAGAAATCAGTTCATCTCCGTTTTTACCTATACCGTTTATGAACAGCTCCTTGCCTGTAGATGAAGCATCTATATTAGGCTTATCTATTTCATCAACCACAAGTGTGACAACTTCACAAACTTCATCGACGATAAGACCTATCTCACCCTTTTCTTCAAGCTTTAGGATAATTATTCTGGTTGATGATGTATATACATCATCGTCCAGTCCCATTTTTATGCGGGCACTCATTACCGGAACGATATCACCACGCAGATTTATGATACCCTTAAAGTATTTCTGCGCCTTTGGCACTCTTGTAATCTTCTGCATTCTGACGATATTATCAACATAGCCAATATCAATTCCGAATTTTTCTTCGCCTATTTTGACTGAAATATATTGCTTTGTTTCTTTTTCCTGTATATCAAATTCATTTTCTGGCATGTACTTCCCCTCCATTACATAAGTGTATTTACATCAAGTATCAAAGCTACATCACCATCTCCAAGTATTGTCGCTCCGCTGATAAGCTTGTTGCCGTTTATGTATTTTCCTAAAGACTTGATTACAATCTCCTGCTGTCCAATGAGATTGTCAACCACAAGACCTGCCTGCTGATCTCCCTTTTGGACAATTACTACAGTAAGATGATCCGGCTCCTGCTCCTTTGGCTCAATGTCCAGCATCTTATCGAGGCGGATGATTGGAATAACGCTTCCACGCAGGTGAATAACCTCCTTAGCCTGTACATATTTGATATCCTTTACAGGAATATCCTCTATATTTGAGATAGAGCCAAGCGCGATGGCATATATTTCATCACGGATCTCGACCATGAGAGCCTGAATGATTGCAAGGGTAAGAGGAAGACGTACAGTAAATGTAGTACCCTTACCAAGCTCGGTTGAAACCGATACATCACCACCCAGCTGTTCAATGCCGGATTTAACAACATCAAGACCAACTCCTCGTCCGGAGATATCGGTAATCTGTTTTGCCATTGAAAAGCTTGGCATAAAAAGGAAGTTGATGATATCCTTCTGAGATAGATTTTCAGCCTGTTCAGCTGTGACTATGCCACGCTCGATAGCTTTGTTCTTTACGGCTTCAGTATCGATTCCGTTTCCATCATCTCCAACCTTTATGACAACATTGTTGCCCTCCTGGTATGCATTTAAGAAAATAGTACCTACCTCTGGCTTTCCACGCTCAAGTCTGACCTCATTGCTTTCAAGTCCATGATCAGCACTGTTTCTAAGCAGATGCTGCAGAGGATCTCCAATCTGATCCACAACTGTACGGTCCAGCTCGGTATCTTCACCGGTTATGACAAGACTCATCTTCTTATTCAGAGTACGAGACAGATCTCTTATCATTCTAGGATATTTCTGTGTAACACTTTCAATAGGAACCATTCGTACCTTCATGACAGACTCATGGAGATTGGTCGTAATTCTTTCAAGATATTCAATCTGTTCATGGAATGACTGGTTATTATTGTTTTCTCCATCAGATGAGCTCATGGCTACAAGAGAGTTCTTTGCAATAATAAGCTCAGACACCTGATTCATAAGCATATCAAGCTTTTCGATATCTACTCTGACTGTTCGGCTTGTAGTAGCTTTTTTATGAGAAACAGCCTGCTTTTGAGAGTTATTTGCAGTTTTTGGCTTTGAAGATTCTGTCTTTGCAGCAGGAGTCTTTTCCTCTTTTTCTTCCTTATCTGCCTTTTTTGTCTCTTCAGGAGCCTGTGCTGTCTGCTCTGCTTCACCCTCCAGGTGAAACTCGGTGATTTCTTTTCCCTCAACCTTATCAATCTCAGATACGTTGGAAGCTGCATGCTCCAATTTATCAAAGCCCTCGCCTGATGCAACATAAAAGCTGAATGACAAATCAAACTTCTCATCCTCAATATCCTGTGAGCTTGGTCTGTAAACCAGAATCTGTCCCAGCTCCTCAACTGCCTTGAAAACAAGGAAAGCTCTTGCTGCCTTGAGCAGACAGTCGCTTGCTACGGTAACTGTCATGCCGTATATTTTAAGTCCTGCTGAAATTGCCTCGTCAATTAAATTCTTCTCGTTGTTTGTCAGTTCGATTGTATCAAGTGTACTGTCAGATGCATCTGATGAATCCTTTGTTTCAGCTTCAGCAGCCTTTTCTTGAGGCTCAGCCTGTTTGCTTACAGTCTGTCCGTTTGCTTTTGCAATAAAATCGTTGAGTTCCTTTATGATAACCTCATTATCATCAGTACCCTCATCAGATGTGGATTTAATATTCTCAACATAGCTGTCTATAGCGTCAAGACATTTGAATAAAAGATCGATCATTCCGCTTGTCACTTTGACACGGTCACTTCGTACTTCCTGAAATACGTTTTCCATATCGTGTGTCAAATGCTGCATTCTCTTAAATCCCATGGTTCCTGCCATACCCTTTAAGGAGTGGGCTGCACGGAAAATCTCATTTATAGTGTCTTTGTTTTCCGGCTCCTGCTCAAGAGTCATGATACAGTCAGACAATGTCTGAATATGCTCCGAACTTTCATCAATAAAAATATCTAGATACTGGCTAACATCCATTTTATTTTACCCCCACATTTTTTGTGATTGCTTTGGCAACATCTGATAGTGTAACGACTTCATCAACCACGCCTGCCTCATAGATGGCTCTTGGCATGCCATACACAACACTTGATTTCTCGTCCTGTGCAATGACATAGATAGGCTTTGATTTGCCAAGTGAAAGAATGCCATCCGTGCCGTCTGCCCCCATACCTGTGAGTACCACACATACAACCTCATCATAATTAGAGGATGTCAGTGAATCAAACATGATATTGGCACAAGGCTTGAGTCCGCCGATAGGTGGCATATCATTAAAGGATATAACATGTGAAGCACCTGATTTCTTTATAGCTATATGTGTGCCGCCCGGAGCTATATACACTACTCCGTTTTTAAGCACCTCACCGTTTGAAGCCTCCTTCACCTGAACCTGACTTAGCTCATTAAGGCGCTCAGCCATACTCTTTGTAAAGCCGGCAGGCATATGCTGTACTAAAACAACCGGTGCCAAAAGCTCAGCCGGAAGAAAAGGTATTACACTTTGCAGTGCCTTTGGACCACCTGTAGATGATGCAATTGCAACTATTTTATTGCTGCCTGCTGCCTTGTTTTTGTTTACAATAGCACCGGCTTTCTTCTCAACAACTGTGACATTGCGTGAAGCACTATGAACAGGTGTGATTCTAACGGCTGCATGCACAACACTGAGCAGAGTTTCCTTAAATTGGTTTCCCTTTGCCTCTATGATATTGTTTGGTTTTGTGACGAAATCAAAGGCACCAAGCTCTAAAGATTTGATAGCTTCATCTGCTCCCTCGATGGTTAGAGTGCTTACCACCACTACAGGTGTTTTTATGCTCTCTTTCTGCAGATGTGAAAGCACCTCAAGCCCATTCATCCTCGGCATATTTATATCAAGAATAACAGCATCGTACTTTTGTGTACGGAGCTTTTCAAGTGCTTCCAGTCCATCCTTACATGTATCAGTTGCCTGTAATTTATTGTCTGAATTGATTATATCACACTCAACCCTTCTCAGTAGTGCAGAATCATCAACTATTAAAATGTTAGATTTCATATTATTACTCCATTTCTCTTCGTCTTATGCGTCTTTCTTCTTCAAACACAAATCTGACTATTTTCTCCCGTTCTGTTATGCGGTCGAAAATAAACTTTGAACGTGCAAAATATCTGTCTGCATAGTCCCAAGACTGAGTACAGTTTATTACCTTACAAACTATATTGAATTGTTGTGTACACTCCTCAAGTGCTAAAGAAAACTGAGCCATAAAATATGTACCTTCTTCAAGAGGTGTGCTTAGAGAAAATCTGATGCCTCCTCCGCTTATATCAAGGATAACTGATTTGACAGTATTCATATTTTTGCTGTTTATTGCATGATTCTTATACATCTTTTTGCAAAACTCAGGCTCACTCTCAGCTTTATCATCGTATCTGACTTCATAAAAGTACATGTCTATAGTACATGGAAGTCTGAAAAACTGACGTCTTTGTATCTTTTCCAGATTATTTATAAGCTCTATAGCAAGAAAATACATATTTTCCTTACGATAACGCCGTCTGACTATAGCAGAGCTTTTTAGCATAGTTTTGTTTTGTGTGTATATTATAAAGTCAAATTGCGTGCCAAGCTGAAATAAAACCACTCTGCCACTGTCAACAGGCATAGTTATTTCCCACATGCTGTCTGTTAGCTTGTCAGAAAAGCTGCTCTTATATGATGTGCTGTTATCGGATAAACCGGATGCAAAGATATCAATTTTGTCACCCGGAAAAATCAAACTTGTATATTCCATATGTCTTCCTCTTAAATTAACTATTGCTTTCTGTTAAAAAAATTTGAAAAAATATGTGAGATTGTTCTTTTCTCATCCAAAGCAGCAGATTCATTATCCAAAAGTCTTTTTGCAATTTCTTCAAATGACCGTGCAGCCTTTGAGGTCGGATCATAAATTGAAAGTATCTTCTGCTGCCTGACAGCCTTTTCAACCATTGCATCAGACGGCACATATCCCAGATACTCAAGACTTCCGTTTAAGAACTGCATAACAACGGAATTAATCTTGTTGAACACTATACTGCCATCCTCTTTTGACGCAGCCCTGTTGGATATAACGCGTATGCATACTTTTGACGGATCGAAATCAGGTCTCTTATACAGTGCTTTAAGCAATGAATATGAATCGGTGATTGAGGTAGGCTCCGGGGTTGTAACCAGCACAATTTCGTTGCTGGCCGCAACAAATTCCATGACCTGTTCAGACACCCCTGCACCGGTATCAATTATGATAAAATCATACATACTGTTCAACTCATTTATTGCAGAGACAATGAAATGAATCTGTTTGTGGTTTAGATTATTAAGCCCTACAACACTTGAGCCGGCTGAAATAAAATCAATGCCCAAAGGGCCGTTTGAGATGATGCTCTTTATAGTCTGGTTTTCATATATTACATCAGCAAGAGTATACTTAGGAATAACACCAAACATCACTTCGACATTGGCAAGACCGAAATCAGCATCAAAAATAATTACTCTCTTTCCGAGTCTGCTGAGCCAGACTGCCAGATTGACAGAGGTATTGGATTTGCCTACACCACCCTTGCCGCTTGTAATGGTAATAACCCGGGCCGGTTCTATATAATTTTGATTACGCTGCTTAATAACATTTCTAAGCTGCTGTGCCTGGTCCATTATTGTCTGCCTCCGAGTAATTGTTTGACAATCTTTTGTGTATCAAATACCTCTATATCATCCGGAACGTTTTGTCCATTCGTGACATATGATATACCAGCATCAGAGTATAGCTTTATATTTAACAGATTGCCATATGATGAGGTTTCATCAAGCTTTGTAAATATCAGCTTGTAATCGGCAATATCCTTATAGGAATCAATTATAGATATAAGATCCCTGTACTTGGTTGTAGCACTTAAGACGAGATATACCGACTTCTCATATTCAGGTGATAGACCTGCAAGAAGCGCTCTCATATCATTCCGCTGTGTCTCGTTCTTGTGTGAAAAGCCCGCTGTATCAACAAAAATCACATCTGCCTGCTCATATTCAGCCACCGCACTATTTAACTCTGTGGCAGTATAAATGACAGACATAGGTGTATCCAGAATATTTGCAAATGTACGTAACTGGTCTGTTGCAGCTATTCTGTATGTATCTGCTGTGATAAATGCGATATTTTTATTATAATTAACCTTGAATTTTGAAGCAATTTTAGCAATTGTAGTTGTCTTGCCAACGCCTGTCGGTCCGACAAAGAAAACAACTATTGGTTTTTTGCCGTTTACCTTTATAGTTTCAGGCTGACCAAATCTTAAAATGAGTTTCTGGTATACATTGGACAAAATCACATCGAGACTGTTACCCGGACGCAGGAATTTCTCGATTTCATCTAGAATCTGATTGATATATTTCTCATCCACCTCATTATCCAGCAGTGTCTTGTATAAAATACGGACAAATTTAAGCTCCTGTGCACTTTGAGGCTTTGAAGGCTCATTTTTTTGAGGTTTATCAAATGTGCTTTCCATCATTTTGGCAATGGAATCAAGCTCCTTGATTTCCTGTTCAATATCGCTGGTCTGTTCAGCCGCCTTTGGGGCTGCCGGTGCAGGTGCAGGTGTAGGTTTTAAGGTCTCAGGTGAAGATATTTGGGAGAATGACGGCATATTTATTTCTTCATCTGCCTTGTAATCAATTTTACCCGGGAGTGTAGTCCTTGCAAGCTGCGAGGTCGTTATTGTCTGTGTCTGTTTTTTTTCATCCATAGCCGCAGTCACCTCATATGTTGAGCTTTTGAATATACCAAATAATCCCTTTGGCTTAATCTCCTTGATATTCATAATCACAGCATTTGGACCAAAGGCCTGCTTTGCACATTCAATTGCTTCTTCTTTTGTTTTTCCAGTGAATTTGTTAATAGTCATTTATGCAGTCACCATTCCTACCGACTGAAGCTCAACATTTGATTCAACCTCATTGTAGGATAACACAATGAGATCCTTGAAATAATCCTCAGTCATTTTCTTAAAGTACATTCTAACAATTGGAGATGTAATAATAATAGCACTCTTTCCCAAACTTTCCAACTTACCAATTTCTGTTTCAACAGATTTGATAATAGCCTTTATCCTGTCAGGATCAAGAGAAAGGTAAGAGCCCTGCTCTGTCTGTTTAACAGATGACATAATTTCCTGCTCAACAGCAGGGTCAAGTGTGATGACACTTGTGGTCTCATTTGCAGGAAAATACTTACTTGATATAGCTCTCTTTAAGCCCTGGCGCACGTATTCCGTAAGTACATCTGTATCCCTGGTGGTCTGTGCGTGATCGGCAAGCGTCTCAAAAATTGTAAGCAGATCCCTAATAGAAATTCCCTCGCTCAAAAGATTCTGAAGCACCTTCTGAATCTCACCAAGACCAAGCAGCTTTGGTATGAGTTCGTCCACAATGACAGGGTTTGATTCCTTGAGATTGTTGACCAGATTCTGTACATCCTGTCTGGTGAGAAGCTCTGCAATATGAGATCTGATAACCTCAGTCAGATGAGTAGCTATAATCGATGGCGGATCTACAACTGTATATCCAAGACTCTCAGCACGCTCTCTTTGGCTTTCCGTAATCCATATGGCCGGAAGATGGAATGAAGGCTCAAATGTAGGAATACCTGTTATCTCCTCCTCCACATAGCCCGGATTCATAGCCATGTAGTGATCAAAAAGTATCTCACCTTCTGTTACCTGTATGCCCTTTATCTTGATGATATACTGATTAGGATTAAGCTGTATATTATCCCTTAATCGTATGATAGGTACGACAGTTCCAAGCTCTAAAGCAATCTGTCGCCTTATCATTACAACTCGGTCAAGCAGATCCCCTCCCTGATTTACATCTGCAAGAGGAATGATACCATAGCCAAACTCAAGCTCAATAGGGTCAACCTGCAGCAGTGAAACGACATTTTCGGGTTTTCGTATTTCCTCGGCATCGCTTTCAGCCTGTGCTGTCTCATCCTCTATACTCTCAATACCGGCTTTTTTATCCAGATTTTTACCTGTTACAAAAAAAGCCACCGCAAGCCCAATAAAGAGCCACCACTCATTGCGAAGAGGTGTGAGTATACCTAAAACCACAAGTACAATTGATACAATATAAAGCACCTTGGCTGTGCCAAAGAGCTGGCCTAAAAGCTCTCCTGAAAAATCATTCTCATTGGAGCCTTTTGTGACAAGAATACCGGTTGAAAGAGATATAAGTAACGACGGTATCTGTGAAACAAGTCCGTCTCCGATTGTGAGCAGGCCAAACTTCTGTATGGCCTCATTTGCATCAAGCCCCTGGAACATAACACCCATTATGGTGCCTCCAACCAGATTGATAAGTGTAATAATAATACCGGCTGCTGCATCTCCCTTTACGTACTTTGTAGCACCATCCATAGCTCCGTAGAAGCTTGACTCCTTCTGGATTTTATCACGGCGAGCCTTGGCTTCCTTGTCAGTGATGGCTCCTGTGTTTAAGTCGGCATCAATAGCCATCTGTTTGCCGGGCATAGCATCGAGCGTGAATCGTGCAGTTACCTCAGCAACACGCTCAGATCCCTTGTTGATAACAACAAACTGAATGATAATGAGCACTATAAAAACGATTGCACCGATGACTAAATTACCTCCACCGACGAATTGACCAAACACATTTACAACCACACCCGGGTTTCCGGTTGATAAAATAAGCCTGGTAGATGAGACATTAAGTGAAATCCTGAATATAGTCGTAAAAAGTAAGAGTGTCGGGAAAAATGACATATCAAGCACTTCTTTTACAAAAAGCACCTTAAAAAGGATGATAAGTGCTATTGAAAGGTTGAATGCAAGCATAACATCTAACAGAAAGGATGGAATAGGTATGATAAAAAACAAAACAGCACATAACAGATATAATCCAACACCTAAATCTGTCTTTTTTAACATATTCTATTCCTCCTTTCCGTTAAATCACGGACTGCATATATAAAGTCCGTATTTATCTTTTTGTTTTATAATAATAAATTAATCTAATTATTTTCCTTGTAAATCATGGCAAGTATTTCCGCAACTGACCGATAAAGCTCAGGCGGTATCTCAGCTCCAAGATCAACATTGTGAAAGAGCATACGTGCAAGAGGTTTATTCTCGACTATACGGATATTATTGTCTCTTGCTATTTCTTTTATTTTCTGCGCCACATAATCCTGACCCTTTGCAACCACTACCGGAGCATCATTTTTTTGAGCATCGTACTTTACTGCAACAGCAAAGTGAGTAGGGTTGGTGATGACAACATCAGCCTTTGGCACATCCTGCATCATCCTTCGCTGTGAAGCCTCCTGCATACGTTTACGCTGCTGACCCTTAATGACCGGATCTCCCTCTGTGTTTTTAAACTCATCCTTGACCTCCTGTTTGGTCATCTTCATATCATTGTTAAACTTGTGTTTATTGTAAGCAAAGTCAGTAATACCGACTATCATATAAACAATACTGATTTTAAGACCGGTATTTATGATGATATCACCAATCAGTACTATTGCCTGTTTGAGCGGAAGCTCATAGAGTATAAATATATCATTCTGATGTGATTTAACAGAGGAATAAGCCACATAGATAATGATTCCAACCTTTAGCACAGACTTAAGAAGCTCAAAGATGGAGTCCTTTGACAGTATCCTCTTAAATCCGTTTATGGGATTAAACTTGCTAAGCTTTGGAGCCATAGGCTTAGTGGATATTTTAAATCCAACCTGGATGATACTCACGAGTATCGTGATTACAACTCCGAAAGCAAAAAACGGCAGCACAGTCAGTAAAAACTGAAGTATTACATTATTTAAATAATGCGTGACCGAAACAGATGAAATCTGCTCCTGTGACTCCTTTAAAAAGTCAGGCATTTTTTTATATACAGTAGAAAACAACCCAATCAGATTGCCCCCTACAAATGATATAAATATCTTTAATACTAAAAACAGCACTATAAGGTCAAAGGCAGCTGTAAGCTCCTTGCTTTTTGCTACCTTGCCCTCTTCCCTGGCATCCTTTAACTTCTTTTCTGTTGCCGGCTCTGTTTTCTCTCCACCCTCGCCATCCTGTGCAAACCATTGCAGATTGTAGCACAACACTGTATGCAATTTGGAAAATTCATCTAACCTGTCAGTACATTCCATCAATTATCGAAACCACCATAGTCTTAATTTCTGTAATAATAAAATTAGCAATGCTCGGAATTAGATATACTATCAAAAATAATACAATAAATCCTGCTATAATTTTTAACTGGATACCTACAGAGAACATATTCATCTGAGGCGCAACCTTTGCCATGATTCCCAGTATACAGTTCATTATCATCATGCACGCAAAGACCGGAAGAAATATCCTGAAGCCTATTACAAACATATCGCCCATATACTTAGTCATGGTAGAGAGCATATTGTCAAATTGAAACTGTGCACCTCCAAGCGGTACAACTGAAAAGGAGTCACAAACTGCCCTTATAAGATATGTGTGCATATCAGATACAAGAAGCAGGACAAGAACTACGTAATAGTAGAAATTACCTGTAACTGTTGTCTCTGAATTCATCGATGGATTGAATTCTGTTGCCATGGACAGACCTATATCCATATCAATCAGATTTCCCGCAAAAATAACAATGGAATTACATATATTGGCCGCAAAACCTATGAGCAGTCCTGTAATTCCTTCTTTTACGACCAGTACAGCAAAACCTACTGCACTGACATAGGAAAGCTGTGGTCTTTCTATGATATTGTACATAAACAAAGCAACAAAGGCTGATAAGCCGGTCTTGACACGTGCCGGAACCGCATTATCTCCAAAAAACGGAGCTATGTACACAAATGATGCAATACGCACCAGAATCAGCAAAAAATATTCAAAATTTGCAATAGAAAAAGAATAATTAATCATATATCATCCTATCCCATGCTTATATAATAACTGAATTTGGACCACAAATCAGTCATAAATCCGGACATAGTGTCGAGCATCCATGAGCCACAGAGCATCATCACAAGAAAAATTGCAATTATTTTTGGCACAAATGTAAGTGTCTGCTCCTGAATTGACGTAACTGTCTGAAATATACTGACTATAAGTCCGACAATCAGCGAGACAAGCAAAAGCGGAGCTGATGTAATGATTGTAGTATAAATTGCCTCTCTGGCAATATCTAAAACAGCTTCCTGGGTAATCATATGTACACCTCCTAGTAAAATGTCTTGACCAGATTACCAATAACCAGATCCCAGCCATCCGCAAGGATAAACAAAAGTACCTTAAACGGCATCGAGATGGTTGTCGGTGGAAGCATCATCATACCCATTGACATTAGCACTGATGAAACAACCATATCTATCACTATAAACGGAATGTATATTAAAAAGCCTAATATAAAGGCTGTTCTAAGCTCACTAAGTATAAAGGCCGGAACAAGCGTTGTAAAAGGTACATCATCATAGTCATCGTACTCATCTCCTGATATATCCACAAACAGCTTTATGTCCTTAGTCTGTGTCTGCCCATACATAAACTCCCTGAATGGTCCCTCAGCCTCCTTTATAGCCTCCTGCTGGGTGATTTTACCCTCATCAAGGGGCTTTATAGCCTTTTCGTTTACCTGTGAAAAAGTCGGCCACATAATAAAAAGTGTCAAAAACAAAGCCAAACCGACAAGAACCTGATTAGGTGGTGCTGTCTGGGTACCGATAGCTGTTCTGACAAAATGCAGTACGATAATAATTCTTGTAAAAGAAGTCAGCATGATGAGAATAGAAGGTGCTAAAGATAATACTGTAAGCACCAAAAACATCCTGACAGGTGTGGACAGAGAGCCTGACTCATTGTTGTAATATATGTTCAGACCGTTTGTGCTGTCAGAGGTGGCATCGGCTAAATCCTTGTCACCACTGTCAAGACTTTTAACGTCATCCAAATCGTTTGTCACATCATTTGTACTGATATCACCGGATGGTGAGGGGCTCTGACTTGCATTTACACTGTCAGGATAAAATATGCATAATGAAATTGTTACCATAAGGACTGCAATTGCAAAAATAAATGATGCATTGCAATATACAGCCTTGAATTTCTTCATGAATCTATTCATGTCTGCTCCTGTTACTGTACTTTTCTTTCAATTTATCCATAATTGCTGAAAAGGATTCCGGATTCTGCGTCATGCTTTGAGGATCCTTAAATGATAAATCCTTTAATTCCTCCTCCTTAAGCTCGGTGAGATAATTCACATCATCCTTTCCGATTGAAACAACGATATATTTTGTGCCTGCCTCAACAATACTGATCATCTTATTATTTCCGACGCTTATTGTTTCAATAATTCTAAGATTCTTATTAAAGCTTCGCCCCTTCTGGATACCCGCCATCCATCTGGTGGTAAAATATGTCAGGATAAGCACAAAAACAAAAATTATTAAAACTGTGATGAGCTGGACAAAGCTGTCCAGTGATGTTGCTGCTAATATCATTTTTATTCCTCTGCATAGTATTGATTAAATGTCAGCTGAAACTATTTTGTCTTTCTGGTGTTTATCTTTGAATTGACTATCTCAGTGATTCGTACACCAAAGCTTTCCTCAATTACAACAACCTCGCCCTTAGCTACATATTTACCATTTACAAGAATATCTATCGGTTCTCCTGCCAGCTTATTAAGCTCTATAATCTTGCCCGGACCGAAATCGAGTATTTCGGAAATGGATTTTTTAGTGCGTCCAAGCTCAACTGTCACTTCAAGAGGAACATCCATGATTAAATCGATGTTTTCAGGCTGGTAGGCCTGATTTGGCATGGCCCCAAAAGGGGTGAATTGAGCGTTCTGTACATTAACCTGATTGCCTATCATATTTTGTGCCCCCATATTCTGGTTCATCATTCCCTGATTCATCATGTTCTGACTATTCATATTCGAATTCATCATATTTTCGTTTATCATGCCCTGACTATTTGCGGAAGCATTATTCATGCTGCCGACATCCTGTGGCTGTTGTATAGGCGCAGTCTGTGTGGCGGTGTTTGAACTTTGAGGAACATCCTCTGTCACACTTTGTGTATCAAGCTCCATATTCTGAGATACCCCCTTACACATTTCCTTTACAAATGCCGGTGGATAAAGCTGCATTATCTCGCTGTCTACTAGATCCCCAATCTCCATACGGAAGGAAATCTTTACAAACTCTTCAGACAGGAAACTGTCAATTTCACCCTCGTTTAAGGTGTTTTTTAAATCAACAACCTCTGCGATAGGAGGGCTGATATCGATAGTACGATTGAGCATAGACGAAAGAGATGTGGCGGAAGAACCCATCATCTGGTTCATTGCCTCACTGATAGCACTAAGGTGCAGCTCTCCAATCTCACCATTTATATTCGTTCCATCTCCACCCATCATAAGGTCGGTTATAATTTTTACATCCTTTTCTTTGAGTACGAGAATATTGCTTCCATTTAACCCCTGTGTGTATCCGATTTTGATAAACACACACGGCTTTTCATACTCGTCAACAATTTTGTCCCAATTTGAAAAAGAAACAACAGGAGTAGAAATCTCTACTCTTCTATTTACAAGTGAAAACAGCGTGGTTGCAGCTGTTCCCATACTGATATTGGCAATCTCTCCAATCGCATCCTTTTCGGATTCTGTCAATATCTCATCGCTCGAATCCGCCGTATCGTTGTTATTTAACAATGCGTTTATTTCCTCCTGCGATAAAACTCCATCCATGATTTATTGCTCCTCTCTGACTACTGATGTAATTCTTACCGCATATTTATCACCGGAAGAACCAGGTAGTGCAGTAAACTTTTTGATATTTCCTACATAAATGTCCAACTCATCATCCACATTGGTGTCAAGTCTTATTACATCACCCGGCACAAGCGTAGAAAAATCCTTTACCGATATAAGACTCTTGCCAAGTACCGCTTTGACCGGTATTTGTGATTTTTGAATAAGGCTTTCTATGGCATTTCTATAGTTGGTTTCATCATGATTTTGTATGTTAGAATACCAGTATCTGGTATTCAGCTTATCTATAACAGATTCAAGTGTGATATAAGGCAGACATATATTCATCAATCCCTCAACATCACCAATCTTTATATTCATAGTGATAATAGCTATCACCTCGCTGGGAGATATAATCTGAGCATACTGGGAATTGGTCTCAATTCGCTCTAAATGAGGGCTTATATCAAGTACATTCTGCCACGGCTCATGGAGCAGATTAATGCATATAACTAAAATACGCTCAATAATCAAAAGCTCAATCTCTGAAAATTCTCTCGTCTTATCGAGAGAATCTCCCCTTCCGCCAAGCATACGGTCTACAATAGCATATCCAAGACCTGAAGCCATTTCAACTATTATATTCCCATGCAACGGTGCAAAGTTGACAATGCCAAGCAGCACCGGATTTGAAAGCGCGTTTGTGAATTCAGAGTATGTAACCGCCTCCGAATTCATCACCTCTACCTGCACAGACTTTCGCAGATAAACGGGAAGGTTTGTTGTAAGAAGCCTTCCATAATGCTCAAATATTATTTCAAGGGTCCTTAGATGCTCCTTTGAAAACTTAGATGGGCGGGCGAAATCATAGTCTTTCACCGTTTGTTCACTATTTTCTTTTATTTCATCTACATCAAGCTCGCCGCTACTTAGGGCATTGAGCAGATTGTCTATCTCACTCTGAGATAAAACATCACCCATCTGTTAATCACCACCTGTATCCAAATTATTAAATATCTGCCTGTTTTAATACCGGCATAAGTATTTGTAAAGAAATCATCACTGGGTAAGTGAAGATACAATATTTACATCTATTATATAGTCGGCTCCGAATTTTTTCTGGAGAGTTTTGAGAATCTTATCATGAACAGCACTCTTATCGGTGTTGTACTGTTCCATTGTGTAATCGCCTATTATGTCTGTAATGTCTGCTAAGATAACATTTTTCTTGGCGGACAAATCCTCACCGTAGGTCTTATATCCGTCACTCTTTTTGTTGAGTGAAAGTGATATGCCACAAACAAGATAATGTGTATTGCCATCCTCAGATGGGGCAAAATTGAAGGTAAGTGTATCGCCATCGGCTGTAAGTGCATAATCAACAATCTGATCCTGCGGCAGCTGTGAACCACTTGTTGCAGTGTCACTGTTTAAGTCTAGTGATATAGCCTCACACACCTGGTCTATCAGGTTGTTTGCCTTTTTTGTCTCAGGTATAATTGTAAATATAAGCAGTGCTGTAAGCACAAGGTTTGCAAAGCAAAGTGCTAAAATCAGTACTGAAATTAAATTCTTTTTCATATGCATTCCTTTCCGGATTAATTGGTATTGAACTCTGAATTGTAAGAATTATACACCTTAATCTCTACACGTCTGTTCCTGGCCCTTCCATCTGGAGTAGAGTTGTCCGCAACCGGATCATAGTCTCCTCTTCCGGATGACTTTATATGGGCAGGGTTTAAGCTTGTATTGTCCCTGATATAATTTGCAACGCTCAGTGCTCTGTACATAGAAAGCACATCATTACTCTCATACTTGGAACGTGATGAAACCGGAACATTGTCAGTATGTCCTTCAATCTCTATCAGATTATCCTGATATGTAGCTAAAATAGATGAAATCTTGTTCACTACCGGATATGCCTCTTCCATTACATCAGACTTACCCGATTCAAACAACAGGGCTCCATTCAAACTCAATTGCACGTACTGTGCATTGAAATCCACTTCTACAGCATCCTGTAAGCTAGTGTTTTCGAGCTGTTTTTCTATCTGCTCTGACATTTTCTCAGATTCAGAAAGCTCCATCTGCTCATACTGTTCTTCGGCATTCTTGTCATCACCCTCTGTGGTGCTTTCAGTTGTCGACTTGGAATTGGCCAGATCATTGTAATATTTATCCAAAAACTCAAGCTGGCTGACTCCTGCTCCCACAAGCCTGCCATCACCTATAGATGTGCTGCCTCCCGGCAGAACGCTCACACTGCTTGTCAGTGATGCAATGACCAGCTGGAATTTTTCAGCGTCAACAGTTGACATAGAGAACAAGAGCACGAAAAAGCATAAAAGCAGGTTCATAAGATCCGAGAAGGTTGACTGCCACGCCGGTGCTCCCTTTGGCGGATCCTCAGGTCTCCTTTTCGCCACTATTCCTCACCTCCGCCTTCTGGTGAGAGAGCCTCTCTCTTGTCAGGTGCAAGGAAGGACTTGAGCTTTTCCTCAATAACACGTGGGTTTTCACCCGCCTGAATGGAAAGCAGACCTTCTATGATAAGAGTCTTGAGAGTGAGCTCAAGCTCGTTGTTAGCCTTAAGCTTGTTAGCAAATGGGGCGCAAAGCCAGTTGGCAATAAGCGAACCGTAAAATGTAGTAACAAGGGCAACCGCCATATTCGGACCTATTGTTGAAGAATCCTCAAGGTTCTTAAGCATATTGATAAGACCGATAAGTGTACCGATCATACCCCAGGCAGGACCCTGCTCTCCCCAGAATTCCCAGAAAGAAATTGTTTTCTTATGACGTTCCTCCATGCTTAGCATATCAGTTTCAAGAATGCCTCTCACAAGCTCTGCATCCGTACCGTCTACTACAAGCATAATACCCTTCTTTAAGAATTCATCGTCTATACTGCCGGCAGCTTCCTCGAGGGCTAAAAGTCCCTCCTTACGGCTGACATTTGACAACTCTATTATTTTATTTATTGTCTCTCCTGGGTCTACGCTCTTTTCCTTAAAA
>OGIL01000816.1_pt1 | contig 17779 bp, 17 predicted proteins | sample 1571751 | NCBI WGS metagenome assembly OGIL01 (sample SAMEA2581964, study PRJEB24529) | metagenome | biome: Human gut stool | place: China | collected 2011 | reverse complement strand
CCATATCACGAACTAAATGATTGTCTTTGAATATTTTTCCCCATATGCGGAACATAAAAGTCCTCCCCAAAGAACTAATTCTTTTTGTTGTAGTTAATCAGGCAGCCTTTCAAAATAATTTCTCTTTCATCGTCTGTCAGATTACCAAGATGAAGTTCAATCTCTTTCATTCCCTGGTTTACTACATAAGCATGAATCGTATCTTCTTTTGTTTCAATGGCTTTCTTGATATCTTTTACAAAAATATAATCATCTTTATCAAAAACAAGGTCACCATCGAAAACAAATGGAAGCATACCCCAGTTAATCAGGTTGGAACGGTATCTCTTTGTTGCATACTCACGGGCAATGTTAGCCATACCGCCAAGCACACGCTGACAGCTTGCTGCCTGCTCACGGGCAGAACCGTCACCTGGTTTTACGGCAAAAATCACACTTCCAACTTCTGTCTCTTCCGGTTTTACATCAAACTGTTTTTCAATTGCCTCATAGACATCTTTTAAGTTTGCATCTTCCGCATAAATATCTTGGCCTGCGATACGAGCCTTCTCTACCTTCTGTACTTCTTTTGCTTTTCCTACATATGCAGGGTCTTTTCTTGAAAGAGTAAACTCAGCAAGGCCAAGCGGATTTGAGCGGTAAGAACTTGTCTCACCGGATGGAATCAATTCATCCGTAGTCGTAACCGGATCATGAATCATCGATACCACTTTCAAAAGTACATTATCCGTAAGTGCATGCATTTTCGGCCAGTCTACAATGTTTGGTCCGAATTTAATTTCAACCGAAGGATCTGCCTTGCCGACACCATTAAAGACACGGTTATCATAAATGGTATGATCAAAATAGTATTTCGGTTTTGTAAAGTCTGCATGAATATCAGTGGGTGACGTATAATATACATTATTCGCAGCAGTTGCCGCAATCGAACGAGCATCCATAAGTGCAACAGATGATATCTGTCCATTCTGTAATTTAGAACCTTCTCTGTTAGGGAAGTTTCTTGTTGAATGTCTGATTGAAAATGCATTGTTAGCAGGTGTGTCACCAGCACCAAAGCAAGGTCCGCAGAATGCTGTTTTTACTATAGCACCTGTTTCCATAAGGTCTGCAAGTCTTCCGTTTCTTGCAAGCTCCATATATATAGGTGTACTTGCAGGATATACGCTTAATGTGAATTCATCAGCACCGATAGAGTGTCCTCTTAATATATCAGCTGCCGCACATATATTCTCGAATCCACCACCTGCACATCCAGCGATGATACCCTGGTCTACATATAACTTACCATCTTTAATCTTGTTAGTAAGCTTAAAGTCTACCTGTCCGTCAAGACTTACAAGTGCCTTCTTTTCTACATCATGAAGAATATCAACAAGGTTTGCATTGAGTTCATCAATAGTATATGTGTTACTTGGATGGAATGGCATAGCTATCATAGGCTTGATCTTACTAAGGTCAACGTATACAACGCCGTCATAGTAAGCAACGCTGCCTGGATTCAGTTCCTTATAGCTTTCACTTCTTCCATGGATATCGTAGAATTCCTTAACCTTGTCATCTGTTCTCCAGATAGATGAAAGACATGTAGTTTCTGTTGTCATAACATCTACACCGATTCTAAAGTCAGCACTTAAGCTTGAAACACCTGGTCCTACGAACTCCATAACCTTATTCTTAACATAACCGTTGGCAAATACTTCACCGATAATGGCAAGTGCCACGTCCTGAGGACCTACACCCTTCATAGGTTCTCCTGTCATATATATAGCAACTACACCAGGCATATTGATATCATATGTCTTGTTAAGAAGCTGCTTTACAAGCTCAGGTCCACCCTCACCCATAGCCATAGTACCAAGTGCACCATAACGTGTGTGGCTGTCTGAACCAAGAATCATCTTTCCACCCTCAGCAAGCATCTCTCTTGCAAACTGATGAATAACTGCCTGATGAGGTGGCACATAGATTCCACCATACTTCTTGGCGCATGTAAGTCCAAACATATGGTCATCCTCATTGATAGTTCCACCTACAGCACACAGGCTGTTATGACAGTTTGTAAGTACATAAGGAATAGGGAACTTTTCAAGTCCTGAAGCTCTTGCTGTCTGTATAATACCTACAAATGTAATATCATGGGAAGTCATCTTATCAAACTTAATCTTAAGCTTATCCATATTGCCGGAAGTATTATGCTTATCTAATATGCCATAAGCTATAGTATTCTTAGCTGCCTCTTCCTTAGTTATGTTCTTACCTGTCTTTGCAGCGACCTCCTGTGCTGCTGTCTGGCTATCCTCAATAACCTCTGTTCCATTAATGAGATATGCTCCACCTTTGCTTAACTTAATCATTACAAACTCTTTTCCTTTCCCGTTTTTATAATGTGATTTCTGGTACATCGTTTCGTAAATAACTATACCAATCACGTTAGTATTCTGTTAATCTTTAAGATATTCAGAAACCTTACTCTTTATATCCTCTATAACCGAAGCATCTGCCTCATTCTGCTTCCACGTTACATTAACTGTATCATTCTTATATCTTGGAATAATATGCATATGGAAGTGGAATACTGTCTGACCTGCTGCCTCACCATTATTCTGGACTATGTTAAGCCCATCAAAATCCAGTGCCTTTCTATATGCCTTAGACAGTTTAACAGCAACCTTAAATACATGTGCAGCTGTTTCATCATCCATTGAGTATATATCGTCATAATGATTCTTAGGTAATATAAGTATGTGTCCTGGTGCTGCCGGACTTGCATCGAATATAACCTTAACTACTTCATCTTCATATATTGAATTGGTTGGTATGTCTCCATTAGCCAGTTTACAAAAAATGCAATCATCTTTTTTCATAAACTCTTTCTTCCTCCTTATACATCATTTACTTATTTTATATTTAAGTATATACTCGTATAATAACTTAAAGCAAGGTTGATTACAATATTTTTGCAGATAATTATTCAACAATTATTCTGATGTATGTATAATTTTAGAAATGAGGTTTTATATGTTTAATAAAGAGGAATATGATACTATCGTATCGGAATGTAAAAAAAGCAGCAAATTATCATCTGCATTATCTGATTTAAGAAAAGACTCTCTGGAAGAGCTGTCGGTCGTTTCCCACGAAATAAAAAACTACGCAGCCTATCTTAAAACATCTTATCAGTTTATTTCCCATAAGAATTCTGAACTTAAAGATAATAAATTCTGGAACAACATGGGAACGACTATAGATGAGCTGGTTGGATATATGAACCGCACCTCTTTATACAGATACAGCTTTAAAGATAGCGAAATGATTGAATGTAATGTAAAAGAGCTGCTGGAACGTATTAAGACATATATTGGAAAAAAATACAGCAATGAAGCACATGGTGAAAATCTCCCATTAAACACTGAACTTATAAATGCAGACGAAAAAACAAGCTTCTATATATCCTCACATCTGCTTACACTTGGTATTAATGAGCTTATAGATAACGCATATGAAGCATGCAGTAATAAACCAATCTGCCTGCAGATACAATGCAGCAATCAGCTTATGCATCTGTCTATAATAAATGCATCAGACAGCGAACCAGACAAGAGTCTTTTAAAAGACATGATAGATGCAGCTGATAAGTCCGGTACACCAGACATCTACAGTTATGATTTATCCAGACTCTGCACACCTTTCTTTACGACAAAGAAAAGCCACGTTGGTCTTGGATTATCTAGTGTCTATCAGATGTGTATACTTGGCGGAGCCTCCCTTAGCATGACCTATAATAGCGCTTCGCATATTACAACAACCTGTATTACTCTTGAAAGGTCATGACAAAGCATGACCTTTTCTCATATCATTCTATGCTCCGAAATCAAATATTTCATCTAACATCCTGAGTGTCCTGAAGTTACCTTTTGCAGTCATATCTCCTGTCATAAATGCCCTGTGAAAAGTGATTCTTCCCTGTACTATGTTATCAAAGGTCTCCTTGGACATTTTACCTATGACATCTGCTGTCATATCTTCACCAAACTCTGCGTTAAGCTGTCCACCTGCAACATTCACCACAATATTTTTATCCTTGTCACTTATCATGAACATATATCTGCCATTATAACTAAGTTCAGGTTTAAAATGGTTTCTGAATACACTTAAATAATAATCATCGCCTCCATTTGCCTGGTCATTCATAAGTTCCTTGTATATACTTGCAAGTGATTCAATGTCTTCTTTCTGTGTCTTTACAAACTCATCATCAGAAGCATACTTTGATAACTGCTCACTCTCCTGAGGTGTAAAGCTTACAACTTCCTTTATAACATTCTTTCTTATAGTCTGGCTGCTTGAAGGCAGGCTCTTTACTTTCTTTGATATAGTTCTGTATATATTCTCAGCATATTTTTCAATAATATCTTTATACTCCTGATTGAATTCAAAATCAGTCGTATCATCAACATATGCACTAAGTGAGCTTCCTATAACACCACCTATTATCTCCCACGAATTACAGAGTGCTGTCACAACCTCTCTTTCTCCATATGCCCTTGACATAACAACCGGAAACATATATGTAGATGCTGCCTTGCTTTTATCTGCATATAACCAGCAAGAATCAAGAAGCGTCTGCATATATCCGCCCATTCCAACCCACTCTACTGTTGTTGCAAATATAACACCATCTGCATCTGCTACCGACTGGGAAAGTGTCGTTATCGTATTTTTCATCTCATAAAGGTTATATCTTGTTACTGTTACATTAAGCTCTTCTAACACTTCCTGTATTCTGTTTATCACAACTATTGTAGGGTCATCGACCATACCACGTCCACCATAGTATATATTAACATTCATAAAATAGTCCTCCATATACTGATTTACCAGTAAACTAGATTGTATCATATGAAAAGGAATTTGGCGATATACTGGTACATATATTTATTTATTCTTTATACTATGATATGCACACCTTAAAATTATAAGCTGCTACTCTTAGTATATCTCCATCAGCTATACGTGTCTTGCTATGCATGGCTATTCTCTCATCATTTATATATGTTCCGTTAGTAGAATTCATATCTTCTATATAGAACTTATCATCCTCCTTAAGCAGACATGCATGCATCTTACTTATAACTGGTGAATCTATGAATATATCTGCACTTCCCTCAAGGCTTCCTATTGTGCATGGATATTTTACTGGTTCTATATTTTCCAATGTCTGCTCATATGCCTCCTCATTTTTCATGTATAACCTGTTATCTTTGTTATCAAGAAGGCTTAGTGTAAGCTTATTATCCTTTAACATCTTAAGATAATCGCTTAGCAGCATTGTATGACTGACTTTTATTTCCTGCTCTTCTTCATCCTTCATCACCCTTGCTGTTACCATACTGCTATATGAAGTTTTTTCTACATCCTCCATGTATTCATGTTCAGCTTCCGGCTTACGTTCATAAGATTTATCTGTATTGTTATGCATTCTATATGGTATAAGTTCATCCTCTGTCACCTTGTCTTCACTGGCAATTTCCCCTATAATATCAGCCACTTTTCCAGACACATAGAATATAAGTATGCCAGCTATTATGCATATTACAGATGCAGCTGTATTAAGCTTTACTACCGCATATGTTTTTAAAAACATGCTAAGGAATGCGTTTAATAAAATAACTGCGGCCACTGCTTTCATGACAAATACTGCCTTTTTACTGCTTTTACTGCTTTTATTACTTTTGTTATCCTCTGCTGTTTCTGGAAGCACATCTTTTATTATATTCCCTTTATGCTGGCTATTTTCATCCGTCTTGCAGGTGATATCTTTTGTTGTTCTGTCTTTTCCATAATCAACCGCTTCGCTTTCACTTTTCATTCTGTTGATTTCCCCATTCCATGTCTGTACAGCATCGTGATACGTTTTACCAACATGCTTATTGTCATCATCCTCTATGTCTATCTGTGTATTATCATCGTTTTCAAAAAAAGACATGAGGCTGCGTGGTGTATAATCTCTTACAAGAATTCTCTGATATATTTCATAAAAGCGGACAAGACTTGACTTCTCAACAGAATGATCGAATCTTTCCAATATATATTCAAATAACGAACGCATATTATCATAGAAATCAGAATTACCAGCTATGGGAGAATACATGAAACTGTATTTTTTATTGGCTAGTGAAACATATATATGCTGCGGCTTTAGTATAACTCTGTCAAGATCCAGCATATATTCATCAACCACACGTACCATCTCACTTATGTTGTTAAACATTGTCTTAACCTCTTCCATTGTAACCTTCCCATATTCAAACAGCTTACTAAGCTGCTGTTTTGAAGAAATATCATAATATATACAATTTCTTCCATCAATTTCATTCATTGTGATTGCAAGAAAATGCTCTGGCATGTTAAACATGAGCATCTTTACTTCATAGTCATCTTCACAGTTCCATTCCTTCTGTGCATCTATAACAGCATAGTTAATACTATTATCCCTTTCGTATCTTACATTCACTTCTCTTTCCAATGTATCTTCCATAAATACTCTCCATTCTCTTTTAACGTAATGAGCCACTATTTATGCAGCATTATATTAGTTCTTCTTATAATCTGTTCTGAATGGTTTCTATATACATCCCTGCTCATACTTATATTTCCAATATTGATTCCGAAAAACCCCAGTCTAAATGGCCATTCTGCAGTACATGTAATATGATTTATACCGTCTGCTGCATTTTCTTTTCCTGCATATAAATCTGGCTTAACACTTACTTTTTTTACAAATATTGTTTTGTCTTTTATATATTCCTCACTTTTTACAAGCAGAGCTTTCTGTTCATTACTTGTTATATTCCTGGAATATTCTATTGATAACTGGTTAAGAATATTTCGCATAACAACTTTATCATGCATATATCCGCTGACACTTATAAGTGCTACTATAATAAGCGTAAATACAGGTACAATCACCGCATTCTCAACTGTATGCATACCATCATCATTCCCTTCTATATACAAAACAACGTTAACATATATGCTGATAGCAAAAATGGTATATATGGTACGGCTGTTTTAATCTTCATTTTTTTAGCAGCTACACATATACCACCTGAAACTGCCAGCATAATAAATGATATCAACACTGTAAAAACTGCTATATACACATCCGAGAGCAGACAGACATAACCAATAATTATCCCGTCTGCTTCGCCAATCAGCGGCGTAAACACCGACAAGAGTATAAATATTATTGCAATAATTATTGACAGTACTATCTGGCTGTACTGTATTATTTCACCACTTGCTTTATAATCACACACATACATAACCGGTATTGCGGCTCCCATTAATATAAGCCACATAACAGGAACTGTACGGCTTCTTATATCTTTATATGAAAGTATAGCAAGACATATTATCAAATATATTATTTTAAACATGTGGCACCTCCTGTGACACCTCCTGTATTTACAATCTATAGTCATCCACTGCATTTTTCACACAATTTCCTATCTTTTATGTCCGATTTTTTCACTTTCTGGATATTGCGTCTTAGCTCTGTGCACATACTGTTACTATGAAAACATGTTCCATATTCTGTATAATACACACTGTTTGTCTTTGTATCTCCTGTTTCTTTATCATCTGTATTTTTTTTGCATACTTTACACTCATAATATTTTGAGCCAGAATTATTACGTATTTCTTCTATATCACCTTTATCACATTTTTTTATATAACGCAGCAAATGTGTACACTTTGAATCTGTATGATATACCTCCCCACCTGCTGTTATGTATACATATTCCTCTGACATGCCATCAGCTTTTTTATATCCATCCATGTCTTCACCAAGCCACGCATTAATCCTCTTCCTGTCAGCGATTTTTATACGTGTATTGCCAAATATATCAAAAGGATTTTTAATATAATATGAAACCTTTATATCTATAACTGAATTTCCCTGCAGCACTCTTGAACTTATAAATATAAAGCCTGCATCACCATTTTCAATGTTATTATTTTTTGCATAATCTTTACCAAGTTCTTTTATAAACATTCTCCTTATGGTCTCAACAACCATGCCTTTTTTTATCCCACCACCTGCACTGTCTATTGTAGAATCATCCACAATTCCATCTTCTATGGCTTTCTGTCCTGCATACTCACTAAAATTTTCGTATATATATGCGTAACCCGCGCTTTTCTTTAAAGTTATATATAATGCATCATTCACATGTGAGCGCACTGCCATAACCTGTATAAAATACATTACTGCCATAACTGCATATATAAATAAAGGTATAACAAGTGCTGCCTCCACTGTGGATGATGCTCTTAATGCATTAAAAGCTGCTGGTTTAATATATGCCTCTTTATTGAGATAAACTACATTATTGACTTGAGCAGAGGATGTATTATGTTTATGTATTTCTGGCGTTATAAACATCATACCTGTTAATTTATAAGAATAAGTCTTATCTTTCTCCTTCCTTTAAATTTTCGTTTTTTCCTTTAGGTTTAATTATAATGTTTCTTTTTGTACTTTATGATTGACACAGCGTAAAGTGCCGTATCCACATCATTTATTTTTAATATAAGTTTATCTGCACATAAAGAGGCAGCTGCTTATCCTGCATATTATCACTATATGTTTTAAAAAGCGGGCTCATGTGGGTTTAGACCTTTTGGCCTTGGTATCTTAAATATATGAATACTCCAGTTTCTGGCTGTATGTCTGTCCATTTTTTACATATACAAACACAGCCGTGCCAGATGCTTCGTATATGTATTCCTTCATTCTAAAATCCTCATGTCCTAGTGCGATCATTACCAGTTCCATGGCTGACATAATACCTGCATTCCTCGCAGTTCTATCCTTTATAAGCAGTAGAATACGCATATAATCCATATAATCAAGGCTGTTATAACCAGCTGTACTGCCTGTTTCTTTCCCAGCTTTATTCTTATCCGAAAACAGACTTGTCTTTAAACCTGCGGCACCGCTGCTTATAACTGTGTTAATATCTGTTATCCAGTTGTCTGCATTTTTTACTGTGGCAATACTTTCACCAGCATACAGCTCTCTTAACTCCATAACTGATTCAGCATATGCCCATATAGACATAATAAAATACTGGGCTGCCTTGATGAGTACCATATTTCCCGTATATCCAAGAAGCTGTAGTGCTAATCCAAAACACTCATTCTTCTTCTGTACATCTGTTACAAGATATGAAAGATTAAGTCCCTCTCTTATCAGTACAAGCTTAAAAAGAACTTCATTCAGATTATCCTTATCTGACTGCCTTCCACACAGAATATATTCGATTTCATAATCAAGCAGCCTGCCAGCAGCACGGTCTTTCTTTTCAATATAACCAGTTTGTTGTCCGTTTTTTTCAATATAATCCGTATAACCTGCATATCTTGATATTATGTATTCACTGACAAGTGCCTGACGTATATCTATATTGGATATACCATCTCCTCCATAACTTCCTGATATACATGTATCTGCAAGGTCAGAATAATCCATGGACTTATCTGATATCTCACCATCAATCACCAGTCCTGCTGCTCCTTCCTTTAATATCTGATAGATTTTATTTAGTGAAGTTATGCTGGTGTTATAATCATCTGCTCTGAAAGTATATTGTTCATATTCCTGTACTATTGTTTTGATACTAAATCCGTTTATTTCTGATCCTATATCTTCGTATATTTTTTCTATCTTTGTGATATACTCCTGCTTTTCTACGTCAGGCTCTGATATTTTCATACATATATCCTGAACAGCCTGCATATTACCGACGATATTTTCTATGATTGAGTTGTCATTATCCACACTATCCCTGATATATCCCTCCGATAATACATCAGCATCACCATATTCTGTGTACAGTCTGTCTATATCCTCTGATAATTCCTGATACAGCTCATCACTTATATCACTCCTGTTAAATTTCAGCTTTTCATGACATTCCCTTATGCTTTGTTCTGACTTTGTTCTTAACTCTTCATAAGACGAAGCCTGATATAATATATCTTGTGAAATGTTAAGTATTTCGTCTGATATTCTTTCGATTTTTCTACTATACTGCGATAGTATATTTACATCATCTGCTTCATACATATAATACAGTTCATCCATATTCTTTTTACATTCAGCCACCATACTGGATATTTCATTTTCCTTTTCATCCATATCCGAACATGTATTTATAAGCAGGCTCATCACGCTGCTGCTCTCACCGGCTGCAGCCTGTGTTGAACATATAGCTTCTGTAACCCTTCTGACAGCATCTGATTCTTTTATGCGGTTATTGACAGCATTATAGTTTTTAACAACATCAGCATACCCACCACTTTTCATATATTTTATTATCTGCTCTTCAACACCATATCCGCCATTGTCAGTCATATACTTATAAGCAGTATATGATGCTTCTGTAAGGCTTAAATCCTTAGAATATGTTTTTATATTTTCTTTGATGTACTGGGGGATTTTTTCATTGATTATGTCCGATTTTTTCAATGCAAATATATCGAATTGTTCTAATAAATCATTACTATATGCTGCAAATACTGATTCATCAGACAAGCTGCATGACTGTTTTATTATCGTGTTATATCCTGACATTGCTGCACTATCCACACATGTTGTTACAAATGAAACAACAAGCATAAACACCATTGCCGCCATAACCGTAATCTGTGCCCTTAATGATATTGTCCTTATATATGATATTGTCTTTATATGTGATATTGTTTTTATATGTGATATTGCTGCCGTATTTATCATATCTTGTTTGCCTGGCTTGACATTTTTGATAACAGCTTATTAACCAATGCTGTTATCTGACTTTTAAATATGATGACAAGACCTATAAGCACAACGATAATAAGTACTATTTCCACGACTCCCATGCCATCTTCATCCTGCCAGAAATTTTTTATATTTTCTTTTAATTTTCCGCATAATACTGCCATTTTGTTTTTCTTATTTTCTTTCACTGCTGTCTTTATAACATCTGTTTTCATAATAATCCTCCATTCTTGCGTGTGAAAAATCTTATTTTTCACACTATTCTTCCTTTCCTGTTTAATCTTCATATAACATGACAGAAGAAATCTCTACTTTCTGCTATGTAAGATAAAAATTCATAACTGCCGGAACCATAACTATAACCATAACTACCATAAGCAGCATAATCATTGGTATAAGCAGTCTTGTTGTAGCTTCTTCACCCTTCTGCCTTGCAATATTTTTTCTTTGTTCAAACGCATCATATGACTCCTGACAGAGTAATTCCCTTAGCCGGTTCGTTCCTCTTTTAAGATTAGTCTGAAGCAGCGATGCAAGCTTTAAGTATTCCCTTGTGTTACATCTGTAGCCGAACTCCTCATAAGCTTCATATTCCGATATTCCGGATTTTATATTACAATCTGTTATATACATTTCTTCATATACTATCTTCACTCCACCACCAGCCTGCTTTTTCTTCATATAATCCTCAACCATCTTCTCCCATGCCTTCCTTATGGTCATACCGGCACCAAGAAGTAATGTAAGCTTGGCTATAAGCTCTGAATAATCGTATTTTAATTCCTTTATTCTTAGCTCCTGTTCTCTTTTTTTCTTCATTTTTCTTCTGTACAATATAAGTACCGCAACAGCTGCAGGCACAATAACATATGATAACCATGATATTTTTTCTTTTGTGTATCTGTAATATATATCCTTCTGCCCTATATTTGACGGCAGAGCTGCCTCCTTTTCGTCTATGTTTTTATTAACTGTATTATCTACGGCCTTCTGGATAGTATTCTGTGCTATTACCTTCTGTGATTCATCATCATATTCCCCGGCTGCCCGTACATTCAACTCTATAACACCATGTCTTTCATATTCCTCATATTGCATAACGTATGTAAGTGACACCTCTTTAACATCGCCTTCACAAAACATCTCATTATGCACCGTACCATCATAATCAATTACTGAATAATCTGAGGGATACATGCTTACACTTATAAGACCTTCTGCAAGCTTATCTGTCATACATATATCCTGTGTAATATAATCTGTTGAAGCATTATTCTTTAGCATAATTCTTAACAGCTCATCATAGGCTTCATCAAAGCATTGCTGTGTCTCTTCCTCTGACATTTTTCTTGGCTCAACATATGTATTTATTGTTGTCTGTTTATTTCCATCTGCATCATAAACATCTAATGAAATGTTTTTAGAAGCTTCACCTGGTTCTGGTCTTTTTATATGACTTACTGATGATTTCTGTGAATCTTTTATAACAAGTGTCTTAACTAACACTATTACAAGAACAAGTATTGCGGCAATAATATATTTATTATTTATTTTATTTGTTATAGCATTTCCTCTGATTTTCTTATTCATGACAACTCTCTTAGTCCTTTTATGTTACACCTTAATATCCACGATTCTGATTGAAATAACAGCTGCAGCTGCATATATAAACAGGCATAGTGTCATAACTATTATTCCCAGCACATTACCATATAGCACATCGACAAACCCCTGTGTTGTCATTCTAAGATATATAAGTATCCCCAATGGAATACACACCATAATCTTCTGCTCCATTTTTCTTCCACTTATTATTGTGTCTATTTCCATCTGGACTTCTGACTTTTCCCTTATCATTTTTGTCGTCTGTTTAATAATCGCTGGAATATCACCACCACTTCTTTTTGCATACCTGAATATTTCCGAAAAATAGCTGACATCGTCTATATTTAATGTTTCTGCGTAATCATCCATAATATCTTCAAGGTTTTCGTTTCTTTTTATTCTGTTTACCATCATCCTGAACTCCCTGACTATAGATGACTCTTTTCCGTATAGAAGTTCCAGCTCACCCACTGCTTCTGCAAACGCATTTTCAATCGAGTAACCCGTATTTAACGCAAATGAAACCGCCTGCATTCCATCACTGAACTCCATGGTTTTACGGCTTATTTTTTTACCATAAGCTTCCCTTTTACGTAACACAACATATATTGGGATAACCGGACTTAAGAATATGCATGACCATAAGCTGTTATAGAATAAATATGCAGCAAGGACAATCACTGCTATTCCCTGAAGATAATATATAAGCTCATTTTTATTTTGGGGAATTGCATCCAGTATAGGAAAGCAGCTTACTCTGGTTTTGGAGCTTATATTCTGTTTTCTTAAGTTCACCAATAATCCTTCCGCTTTCATCTTCGCCTTCTTCCACGAACCTAAACAGTGGAATAAGTTCAAACCCTTTCTCACCATAATCACACACCTCTGATATCTCAACAACCTTTCTTGTCTTATCCCTCATTCTCTTAAGATGCACTATTATATCTATAGCTGACGATATCTGCCTGTCTATTGCTTCCACTGGCATATTCATGCCCATAAGAACCATAGTTCTCAGCCTTACAAGCATATCCCCTGGACTGTTGGCATGTCCTGTAGAAAGACTTCCATCATGTCCTGTTCCCATAGCCTGCAGCATATCAAGTGCCTCCTCGCCCCTGACCTCTCCAACTATCACACGGTCGGGACGCATTCTCAGACTTGACTTAATCAGATCCCTTATTGTAACCTCATTATCTCCTTCCATGTTTGCCCTTCTTACTTCAAGCCTTACAAGGTTATCAACGCCTGATATCTGAAGCTCTGCGGAATCTTCTATTGTAAGTATTCTTTCATCCTTTGGGATATAATTAGATAAGGCATTAAGAAATGTTGTTTTACCACTTCCTGTACCTCCAGATACGAATATATTATATTTCGCTTTAACGAGCAGCTTAAGAAAATCTGCTGCTTCAACTGTTATAGAACCTGCCTGTATCATTCTTTTAATGTCCATGGGTGTTCTATAGAATTTTCTTATAGTTATTATCGGGCCATCTATCGCTATTGGCGGTAATACCATATTGACTCTTGACCCATCCGGCAGTCTTGTATCTACGATAGGTGACGACTCATTAATGATTTTATTTGACATTGCTGCTATTCTCTGTGCTACATCAGCAAGCTTTTCCTCACTTTCAAACTGTCTTTCACACCTTGTTATACATCCATTCCTTTCTATAAATATATTGTCATAACCATTTACCATTATTTCTGTTATCTCGTCATCCTCTATAAACTCCTGCAATACATCAAGCTTCTTGATTGAATTATATAACCGTGTCCTTAACATTTCTCTCTGGTTAAGTGACAGTCTTTTTACTGCCGTTGCTTTATATATACACTCATCTATTATTTCATAAAGATAATCATCCGATATATCAAGGCTTACATCAAGCTCTTCATATATTTCCTTTTTTAATTTTATAAACAATTCATCCATAAAACTACAAATAATTAATCAACTCGCTCACACAGCCATACGCTTCTGTATACATGATTCTCTGAAGGAAATTCACATCAACATCCTCTTTTGTTTTAAGATTAATCCTCATTATACTATCAGACACCTGCTCCATGTCATTCTCTATAAGATATCTTTTAAGATTATCAAACCTGCAGCCTTCTATATATTCGCCACTATCAGCTATATATGTCACATCACATTTTTCCATCAGCTTCCATGGTCTTGTGATTCCTTCTGATATATTGATCACTACATACATGTATTGTCCGTTATATGCAGCTGCATCAATAAACTGCGAAAGAAGCATATCCCCTGCATATGATATATCATCTGCGGATACTACTGCTGGGATATAATCAAACATATCTGTAAAATGTATACTACGGCGGATGCCATCTGTATACTGCATTCCTGCCTGTTTAAACATATATAAAGCATCTGAGAGATTTCTTGATTCATCACTTCCCATTATATGTTCAATACCTGAGAATTCATCAAGGTTTATAAACAGTGTTTTTCCCTTTCTTGAAAAAGCGGCTGATATTACAAGTGCAAGCATAACCCTTAAAGAAGAATTGAATCCATATACACCTATGCACTTAAAACTTTTTTCCTTTTCATTCTGCTCTGTTTCTGTATGTTTTTTAGATATTGTACCTAACAGCTGATATGCCGGCTGATACTTACATACACCTGTATGTCCTTCCTTTTTTCTATCATTAATCCTCCTTGCTTCATTTTCTTCTTCACATAAAACAATAACATTATTATTGCTCTTTTTCTGAATCTCATAAGTATAACATTCCTCATTAACCATAAGCACGTCTGTATCGTTACCAGCTATATACTTGTTAAATTCTTCTTTTCTTGTAAACATTCTTGCCTTATACGGAATATCTTTATCATCGTTAATTATCCCCATAAGGCGTTTTGCGTAACGTTCATCCGGATCATATATAACACACACATTTCCTTTTCCCAATTATTATCACCCTCCTTTATATTCCGGCTGACTTTAAACACACCATCATACATACACCTGCCATTATTGCATATGAAAAATGGAATTTATGCATGCTTTTTCCTGTAACCAGCATGATTTCCTTTCTGCCAAAAGCCTCTGCCACACCAATAAACGCTCCTGCAAATAATGCAATAACAATAATATACATCACATCCTTATATCCCATAAACGTTCCCACAACCATAAAAAGCTTTACATCACCTGCCCCTATTGCCCTGACCTTATACAACACATAACTGACAACCAATGCCCACACCATACCTGATAAATACATTAAACCAATATCTTTATAACCCTTATAACCTCCATACGTAATATCCACACCATTTTTACTTACTACATGCATCATATACATTTCTGCAATGCACACCATTGCTGACAATATCAGACCCCCTATGATTATTCTGTTTGATATCTTATACCTTTTATAATCATCTGCTGCTGCCGCCATCGTAACCATCAATAAAACTAAATATCTTACTACATCCATATGCCCTGACGATATTTCTTTATATATTCCAGCCCACATTTTCATACATATTTCCATGATTTTTGCTTCTCCCATAATCTTATTAATACCTGTGAATGTGACAAAGGCAAACATTTTATAAAAATATTTCCTTTAATGTATAGATCTGCCAGCTTCTGACTATACTTTATAAAAATAAGGAAATGGGGTAACGGAAATGAAACTGTTCTGCAAGAAAAAAGAACCTGCTACATATGATGAAAAATATCTTGTTGAGGAAATAAATCTGACGAAAGCTGCACTTAGTGCTGCATATGCCAACTTTGATAATGCTACTGACCCGGATCTTATAGACTGTTATATATATCAGCTGAACTCCGAGCAGAAACGCTATAAATACCTTCTCCAGAAGGCTAAAGAATCTGAAATATATTCATATATTCCAAATGTCTGATGTATATATATATGGTGTATCTTATATATACTATATGTTAACTATATTGTCAATATTTTTTTTAGTTTTTTAATCAGTTTTTTTATTGACTTTTATTAGTTTTAAATCTTTATCTATTAATTTTAGTTTTGCAGCCGATGATTTTCACATTACATTTGCAACCGATGATTCTTACATCATATTACAACCAATGATTTTTACATCACATTTGACTTTTATATATCACTCGTATACACTAATTACAGACATAAGGGTCAAAACATCTTTTGGCGCTTACATCATTAACATACGGAGGGATATATATGCATAAGAATACAGATGATATCTCATTAAACAACAACTTTAATGATGATATTCTGAATACAGGAAAAAAGGGGCAGAAAAAGAAAAACAAAAGAAAAGTTTCAATATCGCCATTAACGATTGTACTTTTAGTAACAGCAATCATTTCTATAGCTGCCAATATTTTTCTTCTTGTTACTGACCACACACGCACTAAACATACAGTTGCACAGCTTGAATCAAAGGATCTTGATGTTGCAAAAGCTTCTGAGAAAGAGGATTTACTTAACTCTATACGTGAACAGTTTCAGAGCGGTTCATCGACACTTTCTATACTTAAGAAGCTGTATCCTGATAACATTGTATATTCTAACAGGAAGGGAAATTATGTTTTTGCTGACATTGACCCTGCCCTTGCAAAAACTGATTACAGCACATCCGGATTCACACGCAATGGTAATGGTTTTATGACATATTCTGATGATAAATCGACTAAAACGTATACAGGAATTGACCTTTCAAGATACAACTCTGATGTAGATTTTGCCCAGGCAAAGTCAGCTGGCATAGATTATGCTATGATAAGATGTGGCTACAGAGCTTATGGTTCAGGACTTCTTGTCAAGGATACTTCTTTTGAAAAGTATATAACAAGTGCTCTTACCAACAATGTTGATGTCGGAGTATATTTCTACACACAGGCTGTAAGCCGTGATGAAGCTGTTGAAGAGGCCAACTATGTGCTTGACCTTATAAGACCTTACAATGTTACATACCCTGTAGCTATTGATATAGAGGCTATAGAAAATGATTCCTTCCGTCAGGAAAAGCTTAGTGCAAGTGAGCTTACTGATGTTGTTATAGCCTTCTGTGATACCATAAAGGCTGCAGGATACACACCGCTCATATATAGTAATCTCTTGTACTTTATGGACAATGTTGAACTTAACCGTCTTGAATCTTACGACAAGTGGTTCGCAGGATATCAGACTGCAGCTCCTTACTATCCATATAAATATACTATGTGGCAGTACACAAGCACTGGTACGGTACCTGGTGTATCTGGAAATGTTGATATTAACATATGTTTTAAAAATTATAAAAATTAACATAAAACTGCTATTATAAAAAAATGCTGGATTCCTGCA
>OGIL01000788.1_pt1 | contig 18201 bp, 14 predicted proteins | sample 1571751 | NCBI WGS metagenome assembly OGIL01 (sample SAMEA2581964, study PRJEB24529) | metagenome | biome: Human gut stool | place: China | collected 2011 | reverse complement strand
CATACCTCTGAGCTTCTGGAGCATATCTTTTCCGTATTCCTCGTAGGAATGGATAAGAACCTCAGTATCGGAGTTGTTTTTAAATACATGGCCTTTTGCAATAAGCTCTTCTCTAAGCTCCTGATAGTTGTATATTTCGCCGTTAAAGGTAATAACAATATCGTCTGTTTCGTTGCTCATAGGCTGAGAGCCGTAGCCAAGGTCGATAATGCTTAATCTTCTAAAGCCCATGTTTACTTTGCCGTCTATATACTGACCGGCACTGTCGGGACCTCTGTGGATAATTTTATTCATCATATCAGTAAGAACATCTTTACCATTCTCAAGGTATCCTGTAAATCCAGCAAAACCGCACATATTACAAAACCGTCCTTTCCTAAACTAAATGTTGTTTGTGAGATAAAGATATGGGGTCAAAAGGAAATTCTGACACATATATCTTATAAATCAATTATGTAATTATAACAAACCAGAGTATTTAATACAAGAAAATGTAATAATATTATGCGTTATTGCGTGTTCTATAAATAATAAAAAAATAATACCCATGATATTGACAATTAAGTATATATATGATATGTTTAGTTTAAATAATAAAGTTATGGCGCGGTAACAAAAAGACAGGAGATGGTTGATTGGAAGAATACATATGACATTCCTGATATAAACACAAGATAACAAAATCAGGATAATAACTCTATAGATATTATTCATAGCATAAAGAATATTTAATCTGGTAATCTTAATAAAAACTATTCATTTGATGTGAATATATAACGTAATGTCACATTGATTCATATTAATTTCCACAAGACACTTAATATTATATTAACAATATCAATCCGCTTATATAAGACATGTTGTGCATGTCATGCTTAGATATAACAGGATTGTGTATATATTATTTTATAAAAAGTATAAGACAAAGTGGACGAACGATGATATTTGACAGTACCCATAAGCATATTATTCTAAAAAAATATAAGACAAATATAAGATAAATATAAGACAAATATAAGATAAATATAAAGAAGGAAAAAGTGAGAATGAAGCGAAATATTTTATTGAAAATAATATTAATAACAGTGACGATTGGAGCTTTATTAGCAGCTGCAGCCGTTGTTAAGAAGAATGCGGATGCTAAAAACAAAGTGCCAGAAAAAAATAGTGCTGCAGTTGAAACGATACAGACAAAAAAAGCAACAGTATCAGAATCGGATTTTGCAGAACTAAAAGAATATAAGGAACAAAAAGAAATAGAATCAGATTTTGCAGAACAAAAAGAAACTGAAAAAGAAATAGAATCAGACCTTGCAGAGCCAGAAGAATCAAATGAACAGGCAGATTCAGGAATAGATATAAAAGAACAAGAAGAATATGGGAAGCCAGATTCAGAAGGAAAGTCAGAGCCTGAAGATAAACCAGATTCCGAAGAGAAGCCAGAGCCCGAAGAGAAACCAGAGCCTGAAGAGAAATCAGAGCCAGAAGGAAAGTCAGAGTCCGAAGGGAAGTCGGATACAGAAGAAAAGCAGGAACCAGCCATAACAGATAGTCCTTATGGACATGAAATCTATATAGCTAATGGTGTACTGCAATATGGTGAAAACGCAAGTGAAGCACAGATGGGAAAGGATGTTAATACAGGAAGTACAGTGGAATGTCCATATCCTATAGAGGTTATGACAACAAGGGTTATGTATGATGAGCATTGTGGTTATCATACATATAAAGGATATTATACAGTTTCAGATAAAACCGAAATTCTTGATTGCCTGGTTGATGCAATGGGGAGTCCGTTGTTTAACGCAGATACAGCTATGTTTCAGGGTGTTATGGGTATATATAGATGTGGTTCCGTTGTGTTTACATGTCTTGGAATAGTGGAATAAAGGGGGTGTATATATGGCAGCATGTCCTATGAAGGACAAAAAAAGAGTGACTTTATTATATATATTATCGGTATTGGTGTTATTATTATCATTTGTAGGTCTGGCATATGCGTATCAAGCGGGCAGTTATACAGATGATGATTTTAAAAGACAGATAACCGTTGATTTTGCCGGTGGCACAGCTGATTTACAATGGGTATATATGAATGATAAGAATAAACAGATATATTTTGATGATATACCTTTTTATAGTGATAATGAGGCACCGCATGAAGGAACATTTACAGAACATGTGAACTGTCGTGGATATACGCCGTATCTTCGTGTATACAATATTTCGAAAGAAGGCTGTATATTCAATGTGGATTTCACTGGCTATAAAAACTATAACAATTGGGACAATCCAGACAACAATGTTAAGGAAATGCTTGGAGGTTACCTGTTTGAAGCTGGCTGTAATATCAATTATGATGGAGATAAATATTCCGGTGAAAGAAAACCATTAACTATCACATTAGGATGGGCATGCAACTTTAACATCGAATGGGATTCTGGAGTCAGTGATGTTATAGGACATAGCACGAGTGGTCTTGATATGCGGTATTCAGATGGACAGACTATTACATATAAAGAAGGTACATTGGTTCCTACATGGATATATCTTAAAGATGGATATGAACTTGATTATATACAGGAAGGTGACAAAAAATGGTATGATTCCACATGGAATGAAGCATGTAAAAGATGGGATAACTACTGGACTATGAATAGGAGCCGGAGCATTTATATTCATGCTAAGAAGAAAGAGGTTATAAAATCATATAAGCAGACTGTATACATAAGATATCAGAATCAGAATGGTACGTGGGAAAGATGGGATGACACGTCAGCAATAACTGAAAATGTATTATGTGGTTCAACATATACATTTGATACTAAGAATATAACTGGAAATTCAAAATGGAATTCAAACCTATACAGGATGCCAGAGCAGTTTGATGATGGAACATCCTTTGCCTATAAAGTAAGTGGTGCAAAAACTAATTATATAAGTGTAGCCAGATTAAAAATACAGAATGACCAGGAGATATATGTGAGGTATCAGAATGGGGATGGTTCATGGGGTGAATATTCAAGCACATACTGGCATACACCAACAAAGAAAGCACCTGATGGCTATCGGGAGAACTTTCTGTGGCATGTAGATAGTGGTACATCGTTTGGTTTTGGAGTTGAAGATATTAAACAGGATTCAAGGTGGGATGCCACGTTATATGAGTTTCCAGATACATATGCAGATGGTTCATCGTTACGATATACAGTGACAAAGGCTTGTAAAAAATATGTTGATATATCAAGAAAATTCATACTGACATTATCACAGGAGGATGCAACAACAAGGGGAACACAATCAGTTATGGTATCTTACAGGAAAGGACTGCCTGATATAACGGTTCCTGAACAGAAATATAAAGCTTCTTTTTATGATGATGATAACTATAATGACAGACTGTTATTATCTGATATAATCCAGATTAATAAGTTTAAAGGATATATGTTGAAAGAAAAAAGAAATGAAGTCAGTCTGGGAAGTATATTAAATGAAAGTTATAATTATTCAGATGCTAATGCTGATAATTCTATTATTTCAACAGTAACATTAACAAGACCATATACCGGCAATTTGTATTTTTACTATGATGGTTATAATAGTACAGATGAAGAGGTTTCTGTTAATGTTGAGTGGAGTACTCTTGATGGTGACAGTGATAACGAGGAAATATGTTTTTTTCCACATTCAAATGATAATAACTATGTAGATGTCTATGTTAATAAGGTTAACAGTATAAGAATCAGGTACCGGGGACCAGAGTATGGGCCAGATAGTTTTGGCAGCTGGAAAATCAGTCTTAATATTGAAGAAATGGCTGATGTGAATGATTACTGGTATAATAGTGATGGTAAAGCTGATATTTACAGTTATCCATATGTATGTAACGAAACTGTTTATGCGAAGTGGGAAGAAAGTAAAATCACACTGCCAGATAAAGATGAGGTAACGAAGCCTGGTTTTGAGTTAACTGGCTGGTCAGATGGAATAAACACTTATGATCCAGGTGATAAAATATCAATAAAAAAAGATACAAGGTTTTATGCAATATGGGAAGAAGTAATACCTGAAAGCAACTCTGAGAGTAATATAACAAAGGCAGCATCAACAATGTACTTTGATACACTTATACGGCGTACATCAGGAGATGAAGCATGGTATGACACAGTTGGAAGCTATAGTATAAAAAGTCTTAAGGATTATAGCAATGATAGTTGTGTACAGATATGGAAGATAGATATTGCTGGTAATATAACAAGAATGAAATGAGGCATTTACAAAATCATGAAAATATTTTATAATTAAAGACAGATTTTTTATATATTTTGGACATAATTGCCATTATGGAAAGGATTGCGGTATGGAAAAGATAAAAATGACAACACCTCTCGTAGAGATGGATGGAGATGAGATGACAAGAGTGTTATGGGGACTTATTAAGGATGAACTTTTACTTCCTTATGTAGATCTTAACACAGAATATTATGATCTTGGACTTGTTCATCGTAATGATACTAACGACCAGGTTACTATAGATTCAGCAGAGGCTACTAAAAAGTATGGTGTTGCAGTAAAGTGTGCTACAATCACTCCTAATGCAGCAAGAGTAAAAGAATATAACCTTAAGGAGATGTATAAGAGCCCTAATGGAACAATAAGAGCTATTCTTGATGGTACAGTATTCAGGGCACCTATCATTGTTAATGGTATTGAACCTTATGTTAAGACATGGAAGAAACCTATAACTATAGCAAGACATGCATATGGTGATGTATATAAGGCTTCAGAGATGAAGATTCCAGCAGCAGGAAAGGCTGAGCTTGTATACACAGACGAACAGGGTAACGAAACAAGAGAGCTTATACATAACTTCAAGGGTGCTGGTATCATACAGGGTATGCACAATCTTAATGATTCTATAGAGAACTTTGCAAGAAGCTGTTTTAACTTTGCTCTTGAAACTAAGCAGGATCTTTGGTTTGCAACTAAGGATACAATATCTAAGAAGTATGATCATACATTCAAGGATATATTCCAGGAAATATATGATAATGATTATGCTGATAAGTTTAAGGAAGCAGGCATTGAATATTTCTATACATTAATAGATGATGCAGTAGCAAGAGTTATTCGTTCAGAGGGAGGATATATCTGGGCTTGTAAGAATTATGACGGCGATGTTATGTCAGATATGGTTGCTACAGCATTTGGTTCATTATCCATGATGACATCAGTTCTTGTATCACCTAAGGGCTTCTATGAATATGAAGCTGCACATGGTACAGTACAGAGACATTATTATAAGCATCTTAAGGGAGAGGAAACATCTACTAACCCTATAGCTACTATATTTGCATGGACAGGAGCTTTAAGAAAGAGAGGAGAACTTGATTCTATTCCTGAACTTGTAAGATTTGCAGATACACTTGAAAAGGCTTGTATCAAGACAGTAGAAGATGGTAAGATGACAAAGGATCTTGCACTTATAACAACATTAGAGAATCCTGTAACACTTAATACACAGGATTTTATCAAAGCAGTACGGGCAACGCTTGATGAACTTATGAATTAATGTATAATTAACTGCTCCATTGATATTATAATATCAATGGAGCAGATTATGTTGTAAGAGGTATGAAACAGAACGTAACTTAAGGAGTGTTATGCGTAATATATTATTGGATTTCAGTTTCAGGGGAATGAATATTAACCAGCTTGCAGTCTGGTTTTTTATATATAGCTTTTTTGGATGGGCAATGGAGTGCATAGTTATAAGAAAGCAGCTTGGCTACTGGGAAAACAGAGGGTTTGCAAAGCTGCCATTTTGTGTAATATACGGTTTTGGAACATATATAGCTTTCAATATATTTGCACCTATACAAAACAACTATATTGCATTATATATATTTGGTGCTGTATGTGCAACAATATTTGAGTATATGACGGCGAAGCTTATGTTAAAGCTGTTCGGCGAAGTATGGTGGAACTATGATCACCTTAGATTTAATTATAAGGGTATAATATGCCTTCAGAGCACAATTGGCTGGGGATTTCTGGCAGTGCTTATATTTGGAGTGTTTAACAGGCTTGTAGAACAGGCAGTATTTTCTATGCATATGTCAGCGGTTACAGTGATTTCAGTTGTTCTTGTTGTGTCATATGTATGTGATTTTTCATATCATTTTACAAAGCGTTTATTAAACAAAAGAATGGGAGATGCAGTTAAACATGCATCAGGCTGCAGTAATCTTCTTAACAGATTCCATAGGTGATTTCGGGGTGAGATATGTTAGAAAGTCTTAGAAATAACATGAAACTGCTAAAAAGCAGTAAAAGACATGTATTGTTGTTTGAACTTGCATATAAGCTCCTTGCATTAGCAGTGTTTTATCCTGTTATTACGGGCGTTATCCGTTTGTGCATGAGAATAACAGGGATTAATTATCTTACAAATGAATATATAGCGAAAGCGTTTATGAATCCTGTAATAATCATATTCTGCCTCTTAGGGGTTATAGGATTCATAGTTTACTGCTTATATGAAATGGCATATCTTGCAGTATGTTTTGAAACCAAGAGAAAAGGTATACAGGCATCTATTATTGATAACATATATAATGCCTTTTTGCGGCTTAAAAAGCTGTTGAGGATTCAGAGCATACCGCTTTTTTTATATTTTCTGATATCTATAATAGTTATTAATGTGACAGTTACTGGCAATATTATATTTAGCGAAAGTGTAAAAAATATTATAAAAAGTGAGGTAAAACGAAACAGAACTGTTATATTTATTGTGACAGCAATTATCATAATATGCCTGTTTTACTTTGTTATACGGGATATTTTTTCATTTAACATATACATGATGGAGGGAAAAAACTTCAGACAGTCATGTGCTAAAAGCAGAAGCATTGTTAAAAATAATGTACTGAAGATAGTGGGTGTAGTTGTACTATATAATCTTGCACTTTTAGCGGCTATTTATATATTTTATATAATTATATCTGTTGTACTTATTGCCGGAGTTAAACTGCTTGATCTTGCTTATATGGGTAGTGCGGTGTATCTTTCTGTGCTTAGTACATTAAGGACGATAGTAAGATTATTTCTTGTATTTTTATCTATACCTTGTTCATTCTCTATGATATCATATATGTATTACAAGTATGAGAATCTTTCGGATATTAATTTTGAGTTTGTTGATATAGATGAAGGAAGCGCAAGGATAAACAGGATTATATATTCATTTGTTCTTGTGATGTCGATAGTCCTGGATGTGTTATATGTGGTGTTAATATTTAACAGCAACCCTTTTGAGAGAGTTGCTATATTCCATGATACTAAGATAACAGCACACAGGGGTGCATCAAGGGAAGCACCGGAGAATACACTGGCAGCTTTCCAGCGTGCCATAGATGATATGGCTGATTATATTGAACTTGATGTGCAGATGACAAGCGATGGTTATATAGTAGTTATGCACGATGCATCAGCATATAGGACAACAGGTGTAGCCAAGAATATAACAGATATGACATATGAGGAAGTAAAGAAGCTTGATGCCGGGTACTGGTTTTCAGAAAAATATAGGGGTGAAAGGGTTCCATCTTTTGAAGAGGTGTTAAAGCTTGTTAAAAGCAGTCCTGTCAGTATAAAGCTTAATGTTGAGATAAAGTCATCAGCGAATAGCAGCATAGCAGCTGGAAAGGTTATAGAGCTTATAAAGAAATATTCCATGGAACAGAATTGTGTTATAACTTCATTTGATTATGATGCGCTTCTTGCAGTTAAGAGCATGGATGAGGATATACAGACTGGATATATACTGTCTGTTGCATATGGAAGATTTTATGAGAATACCAACGTAGACTTCTTTAGTGTTAACGCTTCATTCCTTACAAAGAGAACAGTGGATGCCATACATAATACTGGTAAACAGGTATATGCATGGACAGCTAATAACGATACATCTATAAAGAATCTTGCTAATAAAGGTATTGATAATATAATAACAGATGAACCTGTTATGGCAAGGGAGGTTGTGTATTCAAGGAATACAAGTGAAACTATTACAAATATGATTAAATATGTATTTAATAAATAACAGTCGCATTTTGCTTCGCAAAACAATGAGGTAAATACCTCTGCTCCTGCATGGGCAGTCGCATTTTGCTTCGCAAAACAATGAGGTAAATACCTCTGCTCCTGCAAGAGCAGTCGCATTTTGCTTCGCAAAACAAGGAGGTATGTATGCTTAGGGGAATAGGTACATCTAAGGGTATAGGTATAGGAAAGGCACTGGTGTTAAAAAATACAGGGTGCGAGGTAAAAAAGTATAAAATAGATGATGTAGATGCAGAACTTCAAAGATACAAGGATGGAGTGGACACATTCATAAAGGAGACAGACGAATTCATAGAGAAGCTGACAGCTAAGTTAAACGGCGATGATAAGAATGCACTTGTTCTTAAGAACCAGGAATATTTAGCTGGTGATATACAGCTTACGTCAGAGGTTTGTAATATTATAAAGAAGAATAATATTAATGCAGAGGCAGCCCTTTATGAGGCCTGCGAATCTTTGAAGCAGCTGTTTCTAAGTATGGATAACGAGGCTATAGCCCAGCGTGTAACAGATATTGAAGATATGAGGGAGAGATTGACAGCAATACTTCTTGGTGTTAAGAGTATTGATCTTACGCAGCTTCCTGATAACACGATTATTATAGCTGATGAGATACATCCATCTATGACAGCGAATATGGATACTGTGCATATAGCAGGCATTATATCTGAAAAAGGTGGAGACACCTCACATGCGTCGATACTTGCAAGAGCTTTGGAGATACCAGCAGTTCTTAGTGTAAAGGGTATATGCAGTGAGGTTAAGGATGGAGAAGACATAATAGTTGATGGTGCATATGGTGAAGTGTTTGTATCTCCAAGTGACATAACTAAAAAGATATACGCCAAAAAGAAAAAACAGTACGATGAGAGTGTTATAGAACTTAAGAAATATATCAATAAACAAACAGTTACTAAAGATGGCAGACGTGTGATGCTGGCTGCTAATATAGGCAATGCACTTGATGCTGCAAAGGCAGTCAGGGATGGTGCAGAAGGTGTGGGACTGTTCAGGACTGAATTTCTTTTTATGAATGGAAGCAAGCTTCCAACAGAAGAAGAACAGTTTACAGAATATAAGAAAGCAGCAGTTCTTCTTGATGGAAGGGAACTTACTATAAGAACACTTGATATCGGCGGAGATAAAGATATTCCATATATGGGATTGTCTAAAGAAACTAACCCATTCTTAGGATACAGGGCGATAAGATTCTGCCTTGACAGGATAGATGTTTTTACGACACAGTTAAGGGCTATATTAAGGGCTAGTGCTTACGGTAATATCAGAATTATGATACCTATGATAACATCGGTTTCAGAGGTCAACGAGGTTAAAAAGATTATAGCAGGAATATGCAGGGATCTTGATAAGAAGGATATTAAGTATGATACTGATATTAAAGTTGGTATTATGGTAGAAACACCAGCAGCGGCTATTATGGCAGATGTTCTTGCAAGGCAGGTCGATTTCTTCTCAATAGGAACTAATGATCTTACGCAGTATACGCTTGCTGTTGACAGAGGTAACGAAAATGTTTCATATCTGTATTCGGCACTTAATCCGGCAGTTCTAAGAAGCATTAAAAGAATAATAGAATGTGCGCATAACGCAGGTATTGATGTAGGTATGTGTGGTGAGGCGGCAGCAGATGAACGCATGATACCACTGCTTTTATCTTTTGGTCTTGATGAGTTTTCAGTCGGTGTAAGCCGTGTGCTCGAGGTAAGAAAAGAGATTGCATCATGGAGTATGAAAGAAGCTGGTGATATAGCAGGGAATATATTAGGATATTCAGAGGAAAAGGAAGTATCGAATTATCTGAGTGATTATATATCATCAAGAGCTGAAACATCTAAGCAGACAGCTAAAGATAGTAATGACAGTGCATTATAAAATATGTTGTATGTGATAATACAAAGAATAGATGACATAACGGATAAATAATGCTATGAATAAATGTCATAATGAATAAGTAATGTGATAATAAAAATGATAGAAATGAGGAACATATGGCGATATATGTAACAGATGAAGAGCAGGAAAGAGTTATACTTGTAGGTGTGGAGCTTGACCCGGCAGATGATTGTGAGAAATCACTTGAGGAGCTATCTGAGCTTGCAAAGACAGCAGGGGCAGTTACAGTTGGAAAGATGATACAGCCAAGAGACAGCTTCCATCCTGCAACTTATATAGGAAAAGGAAAGCTTGAAGAGTTAAGAGCTATGATACAGGAGCTTGGAGCAACAGGTATTATATGTGATGATGAACTGTCTCCTGCACAGTTAAGGAATCTTGAAGATGTTCTTGATACAAAGATTATGGACAGAACTATGGTTATATTAGATATATTTGCAGCAAGAGCGTCATCAAGTGAAGGTAAGATACAGGTTGAGATGGCACAGCTTAAGTACAGGTCAACAAGACTTGCAGGTCTTGGAATAACACTGTCAAGACTTGGTGGTGGTATAGGAACAAGAGGTCCTGGTGAGAAGAAGATAGAAACGGACCGAAGAATAATACGTGACAGAATATCCCACTTATCAGCAGAATTAAAAGAAATAAAAAGCCATCGTGATATACAAAGACAGAATAGAGAGAACAGTTCAACACCTGTGGCTGCCATAGTAGGGTATACTAATGCAGGAAAGTCAACACTTCTTAACAGGCTTACAGATGCTGGTGTGTTATCAGAAGACAAGCTGTTTGCAACACTTGATCCTACGACAAGGGCACTTAAACTTGCGAATGGCGAAAAAGTGCTTTTAACAGATACAGTCGGATTCATAAGAAAGCTTCCGCATAATCTTATTGAGGCCTTCAGGAGTACACTTGAAGAAGCTAAATATGCAGATATGATAGTACACGTTGTTGACTGTTCTAATGATGATTATGAGAGACACATGGCAACGGTATACGATACCCTTAAACAGCTGGATGTAGGTGATAAGCCGGTTATCACACTCTTTAACAAATGTGATGAATTCGATGAGATACCTATACTTAAAGATAGTAAAGCTGATTATGTAGAGAATATATCAGCAAAAACTGGTATGGGACTTGATAGTTTCCTGATGGATATACAGGATATTATCCTTAAGAGCAGAATCCAGATAGAAAGAGTATTTCCATATAATGAGGCAGGAAAGCTTCAGCTTATAAGAGAGTATGGACAGCTTGAAAGTGAAGAATATACACAGGATGGCATAAAGGTTAAAGGATATGTGCCTGCATGGGTTGGTGGCAAACTTTAGCTGGCGTATCGCCTGGTATGCATCTGTTGTGTGTGGCTTGTGCAACCGCTGCGCAGCTGGTGTATCTGTTTTGCAAAGCTATGTATATATGTGTGTTATGAATAAGAGATGATGTCAGAAAAAAGAAAGGGGCATAAGTATATATTATGAATATAATAGCACTTGCTGATAAAAAGTGGGGGATTGGTAATAACGGACGGCTTCTTGTGGATATTCCGGAGGATAAGAAGCTTTTCCGTGGAGAAACATACGGAAAAGTTGTTGTTATGGGGAGAAAGACATATGAAAGTCTTCCTAACCAGTCTGCACTTGAAGGAAGAAAGAATATAGTTCTTACTAACAATATAAATTATAAAGCAAAAGATGTAATGGTGTGCCACAGTGTTGATGAAGTTTTAGAGGAACTAAAACAGTATAATTCAGATGATGTTTATATAATAGGTGGTGCACAGATATATGAGCAGTTTATTCCATATTGCGATACTGCACATATAACAAGAGTTGATTATACATATGAAGCAGATACATATATAGCTGACTTTGACAAGCTTGATGGGTGGAAAGTCACAGCAAGAAGTGATGAACATACATATTTTGATTTATGTTATGAGTTTGTACGATACCAGAGAGTGTGAGGGATGGCATGAATAAAAAAGGAAAGAAAATAAGGCATATAATGGCAGGAATACTTATATCTGCTATATTTGCAGGAGTTTTTGCAGGTTATGGTATTCCACATCTTTATGCATCACCAAAAGAAAAGACGATTAAGACTATGAAACAGTCAGCAGATACACTCAAAGAGGTTCTTGGAGGTTTTGTTGATAAAGTGGTGCAGCTTGATCCAATGGGCAACCATACATATACAGGTAATATAACGGTATCAGAATTCACATATGATGGCACGGATTATAGACCGGATACAACGAATAACAGCCATAAATATAGTGTTGTTACAGATAATAACAATATAACATTTTCTATGCCACAGGTAGAAGATGGTACACTTGTTGTCGATAAAAACGATATATTACCATATGGTCTTGCAAAGATAGATTCAGGACAGACAGAAGCTATGTTAATGGCAGTACTTTCGCATATTATGAATGGTTATGAAGTGGCTGTAAAAGATAATTTTGATAATATTGGTAATGATAATAAGTCTGACAAGAATGATGGTTCTATGACTGCAATTGGCACAATATCCGATGAAAGATGTACTATAACTATAAGTGATAAGTCACTTATAGCAGGTTTTAATACATTTGTAGAAGAAATGTATAAGGATTCAGCCATTCTTCCATATATATCTCTTCTGAATGTTCATGGAATAACTATTGATAAGATAAAGTCAAAGTTTAATATGTATGCAGAGGGTGTATACACAACTATTACTATGGATATGGACGATGATGGCAGACTGACCGGAGCAGAGTTTGCGTTTAAGTCAGATTCAGATACCAGGCTTGCCAATATATCAGTAAGATTTACTGGTGAAAAAAACTTGTATGACAGTATATATATGACAGTTTCGACAGCAGTGATAAATAACAATTATATAAATGCATCAATCCAGCTGGATATGCAGGATATGGATAATATTAAGTATGATGTTGAAACAGATGTAAAATACCATAGACATAATATGCGTTTAAAGGCAGCCGGGGATATAAAGGCAGAGTAAAAAGATAAAATATATGCGAATATCAGGGCGGGTCAAAAGGCCTTTCATCCATCTATGAGCAAGCTCATGTGGGTTTAGACCTTTTGCCCCTGGTTTCATGGTATATATTCCTGCTATTATAAGCTTTTAGTCAGTTTAAATCAGAGCCTGCTTTTAGTCTTTCGTTGTTAAGTTGTTATATAAGTATTGTAATGGAATCTTCTTAGTCTTTGCTCCATCTTAATGGCATTGGCCAAATGTGCATAGGCTCCAACCTGTACTTTATAATAGCCATCTTCATATATTATAAATGCAGGAAATCCGTCAATGAGCAGTGAGTTTAACATACGGTCTGCATTTTCTTTGTTTCTGTAAGCACCAGTCTGTACTCTGTAAAGTGGTTGTGGTGTGTAGGAGTTATCTGTATTATCATCATAGTTACAACCGCAGTCAGCTCCGTTGCTTATATAACTGGTAACGGCCATGCTGTCTGTTGTATTAGCAGGACTTAAACTGTTTTTATTACTATTATTGCTGTTATTATAATCGTTTCTATTATTATTATTATTATTGATATTATCATTGCGGTTATTATTGCTTATATTATCATTGCGGCTATTATTGCTTGTATTATCATTTTTATTATTGTTGTTATTGCTATGACTATTATTGTTATTACGGGCACTGGCCGGAATACTTTCAAGTATTCCATCAGCTATAGCATTTGCAACCTTATCGAATTCCTGGTCAAATATATAATTATCTTTTTCATTATTTATAAAGCCTGCTTCAACAAGGACAGCTGGCATCTTAGTTCTCTTAAGTACCACAAGATTTTTCCGGGTATCAACTCCCAGATTCTTAAATCCAACATTCTCAAGCTGGTTGTTTATGTTTCTTGCAACCTCTGATTTAAATCCTGAATCATTGTATACAAGAGTTTCAACACCAGAATACTGGTTGGGCTTTTCAGAAGAGTTTCGATGTATTGACACGAAAAGATCAGCGCCTGAGTTGTTAGCATCAGTTGCCTTTTTAAAAGGTGTCTCATATTCGTCGTTAGTTCTTGTATAGAAAACATCAACTCCATTTTTTTTAAGAATATCGCCGACGGCCAGAGTCAGGTCGAGGGTATCATCTTTTTCCTGTCTGTCATTATAAACAGCACCAGGATCGCTGCCACCATGTGCTGATTGTAGTTTACGCAAATTGTGATATGTATTCCCCAATATATATGGGGAGTTAGAAATGTATTGAGATTAGATAGCCTTTTTCTCCAAGTCCTCACAGTAAACGCTTGAAAATAAATGTTCCAGTTCATTTCCGAAGTTGTATGAGATTTTAAGTTTGTGGTTTTCATAAACTGTTATCTGGTCTATCATTTCCACAATAATATCTCTGTCTAATTCTTCAATGTCTTTCAGTTCCAACAACCGCCTTAACCACGGTGTTTCAAAAACATCTTCTGTTACACTTTCCTTTTTCTTTTCTTCCAGCGTTTCAATCTGTTTGGAGTAAAGCGTTTCTTTTTGTTGATAGTCCTCTCGATAAGAAAGAAATTCTTCTTTAGAAATCAGTTCGTCTTTGTAATCTTCATAAATTGACTTTTTCAACTTCTTCACTCTTTCAAGCTCTGCTTTTAACTTTGTCAGTTCTATGTCTGTTGATTTTCTGATTTTTATTGCTGTGAAAGATTGTGATTTTACAAGTTCCTGCAAGTTCTCTACATTGCGGATAATCTGCTTTAAATCTCCCAGCACAATATCATTCAATACTTGAAACGGGAGCGTGTGCGGAGTGCAATAATCTTTTCCACTTCTTTTGTAAGTTCCACAATAAAATGAATAGGACTTACTTCCGTCAGCACGTCGCCAGAAATTTTTCATCATTGCCCGACCACAATCGCCACACTTGATAAAACCTGCAAAGATATTTTTATTTGTTTCTAAATCAATATCCCTATGTTTTTTCGTCAGCAGTTTTTGTACCTTATCCCACAGTTGACGGTCTATAATCGGTTCATGTGTATTTTCAACCCTTATCCAGTTTGCTTTCTCAACTGGACGCTGTTTGCTTCTCATACGTTGATGTTTCTTTCCTTGTACCATATTTCCAATATAAAGCTCATTTTGTAACATCACTTTAATCGTGGAATACGTCCAATAAGAAGTTTTCTCTAAACGATTGCAATTTTTGTAATTTTCGCCGTTGAGCTTTTTATATTCCGACGGACAAAGGATACCCTCTGCATTTAGTATTTTGGCAATGCTTTGTTTTCCTATTCCTTGTGCATACATAGTAAATACTCTTTTTACAACTTCGGACGCATATTCATCAATCACAAGTTTATTTTTATTTGCAGGAGATTTCTTATAACCATAACTTGTAAAAGCTCCGATAAATTCTCCTGCTTTCTGCTTTGATTTTACAGTCGCTTGAATTTTATTAGAAATATCTCTGGCATACTGTTCGTTGAATATATTTTTAATAGGAAGTAACATATCGTATGCCTGCTTCATACTATCAATATTATCTGTTACAGAAATAAAACGAACATTAAGCTCTGGAAATATTCTTTCCAAATATCGCCCCGTATCAATGTAATCTCGTCCGAAACGGGAAAGGTCTTTTACAACAACACAATTTACCTTGTTATCTTCAATGTCAGCAATCATTCTATGAAAGTCTGGTCTATTGAAATTCGTTCCCGTAAAACCGTCATCAATATAAACATCATATAAGATAAAGTCATCATGCTTGTTCACATATTCTGTTAAAAGTTTTCTCTGATTTCCTACACTATCGCTTTCTTCCTTATCTCCGTCCTCTCGTGATAATCTGATATAAATAGCCACGTTAAATAAGTTTGAACCTTTTTGATAAATCATTTTTCCACCTATTCAACTGCCGTACCTATGATAATATTATACCATAAAGTACGGCTTCTTTCCATTGTTTTCAAGGGTTTTACCCTCTTGATAGTCCTTTTTTTACATGAGATTTCACGATACGGACAAGCAATTCCTCTACGGAAAATTTACCTAAAAATTCCCGTTCTACGATATATTGTGCAGGTTCTTTTTTAGCCAAGTTATCAGCCCCCTTAGTCAGCTATCTATTCTCAACATACGCACATAGGCTTATTCAATATGCGTGTTTTTCACAATGTTACAGAAGCAGACAGACGGCTTTGGAAAGCTCCGTTAGTATCTCAACTATTCCCATTCTTGTGGGCAGAACCGCACCATGCGGACGTATCATTATTCTGTGAGGATAGGTCGTGGCAAAACGACTTTTCCAACAGTCGCTCTCGGATCACTGCGTGGGTCGCTCGCTTTCTTTTGAAAAGGTCGTGGCGTACAGTCCCCGTGGCTCGCTATCTCACAAACGTATCTGTCTGCTTTATTCAGTTGTCAAAGAGCTGTGGCGAAAGCGTGTTGCTTTCATGTAAAAGCAGGTGCAGAGCAGGAAAGAGGGGATTGAACAAATCATACTCTGCGGTTACTGCTTGTTATTCTTCTTCGATTTCTAAGGCGATATCAAACCCTAAAATCATTTTGATAAGTGCTTCTCTGATAAGTCCCTTTAATTCCATATCTACAACAATATAAACATTGCCGTATTCATCATAGAGTGGACGCAGACAGCACTTTGATATGTACGGGTCATAAAATGCCAGTATCTTTTCAATCGCTTTTTCGTCTCCGTCCATTGCTTGTGAAAGCAAATAGTAGGACGGCTTCTTAAATGTTTGCTTCATTTTACTGTTTCTCCTTTAGTAATTTTTTCATAAGTACCAATGAGTTATGTCGATTTTGGAATACACCGCTTCTGGAAATATTCTGCTTTTTTGCAATTTCTTCGTTGTTCATTTCCAAGAAGTAATACATCAGCAAAGTTTCACGGTTACGCTCGGATAACTGTTTCAAGGCTTCTGCCAATTCATCATCATAGACACGAATATCATTACCGCATACATTGAAAATCGTATAGTCCGTATCATAGTCGTCCCAGACAGCCAGATTTTCTACAACGATTTCTGGAAGTTCACAAAAGAGTGTTTCTTCCTTTTGTCGTCGTTTTAATTTCTTCTGATAGTCCTTAACAACATGTCGGACAACTTTCTTCAAACAACTTTCAAAACGGCATTGAACTGTTTTCTGGAAGTCAGACGGTTTCATCAATCTCACCCCCTTTCCGCTATGACGTGAAAAGTGGTTCTCCCTCTTTCCGCACCATATAGGGAACGGCAGGTGTGATTTGTTAAGTTGAGAACTCAAAAAAGCCAAAATTTTTCCAGAATGAAAAAAGCCCGCACAAAACAGACTGTTTGCACGAGCGAATGAATTTATATATCTAATTAACGATTTTATTGATTGCTTTTTCCATTTATAGCCGATAGATTTCTTTAAAACATTCCATGAAACATACTCCCTAATTTACACATCAAAAATATTTTCCAAAATCATAAAGTATATTTCTAAATAATTTCTAAATGTACCATAGACTTCTTTGTTTGATGTGGATAGCATAAAAACCTTATGATACAATGTCTAATTAAAGGAGATGAAATCACATGAATAAAATTGCTATTATTGAAGATGATATAGACATTTGCAATATGATTGCAAAATTCTTAGAAAATAATAAATATATCGTTCATTATGCCTTGAATGGTGCAGAGGGAATAGAATTATGTAAATCGCTTGTTCCAGATTTAATAATACTTGATATTATGTTACCGAAGTTAAATGGAAATGATGTATTACAGCGATTGCGTAAATTTACAAATGCTCCTGTCATTGTTGTTTCCGCAAAAACAATGGTACAGACAAAAATAGATTTATTAAAATTAGGTGCTGATGATTATATGACTAAGCCGTTTGACCTGCATGAGCTTCTTGCTCGTATTGAAGCAAATTTGAAAAGGACTTCAAATACGTCCTGCCAAAATGATACTTTGACATATAGAGATATTGAAATCAATAACTCTCTAGTTTATATCAAAGAGGTATTAGTATCTTTTACATCAACCGAGTTAAAGATTTTAAGACTATTATTGCAATATCCGCAAAAAATTTTTTCAAAGCAAAATTTATATGAATCCATTTGGAATAAAACTTATGCTTATGATGATGATACGATAAATACCCATATCAGTAA
>OGIL01000785.1_pt1 | contig 18221 bp, 19 predicted proteins | sample 1571751 | NCBI WGS metagenome assembly OGIL01 (sample SAMEA2581964, study PRJEB24529) | metagenome | biome: Human gut stool | place: China | collected 2011 | reverse complement strand
TTGAAACAAAAAGTAATATATACCACTGCCCAGCAAATTCTGTCTTTAGTTTTTTTCTGAATAATAATCTTAATAACATCGTGATTATATAAAAAAATAATACAGATATGAATGAAATAAACATCTGATACTCCCAGTTATCATTCTTATCAGTACTTATGATATAAACAATAAAATCTACTGCAACCATAATTGAATAACATAATATGCTTAATAATAATTTTCTCTTTACCTTTCCGTCATATGCAAAAGATATTGTAATTATAGATAATATTGTAGATATTGTATTAATGTAATTATTGTCAACTTCTAGAAAACAAACTGTGGTTATTAAAAAAGCTATGACACATCTTATTATCGCATCAACTTTTCCCTTACTATATAAAAATATCTTGAAATATTCCAAAGTTATAAATGTTCTGGCTAATTCAATTATCAAAACCACAACTTTATTAATCAGACTCATATATTATCTTTCTCCATTTGCATCTCAAGTATTTTCATATTAAATTCTTTTCTATAGCTTTTACTTATCACAACAATATCACCATTATCCATAACAAGAGCACTAGCAAGAACTTCTTTAATATGTCTAAGGTTAACAACAACTGATTGATTAATAATAGCAAAATTAGTTGGTAATTTATTTAATTCTTGTTTTAGTTTCCCCACATATTCTTTTTTCCCATCTGTGCATACAATGTTGATATGATGTTTATCACTCATAAAATACAAAATATTACCCAACAACACCTTATACTGATTTTTATTATAGAAATATGTAAAAAATCTTCTATCTTCCCTATCTAACTGTAGTAATTTTTCTATTTCACAATATACTTTTACCTTACTTATAGGCTTAACAAGAAAATTATATGGATGTATATCAAATAACTCTAATGCATATGAATCTTTTGAAGAAATAAATATAATATGCATACCAATATCAACTATTGATTCCCTTATATAATATCCCACATCAATACCATTTTTCCCTGGTAGTTCTATATCAAGAAACAAAATATCCAAACATGTCTTTTGGGGCACATCTTCAATAAATGATTCTGCGCTGTTCCACACAAACACCTCAACATTATCACCTTTTTCTTTAAAACAATCAATTATATATTTTTCTAATACTGAACAAGTTGAAATTTCATCATCACATAATCCAATCCTATATCTCATTCTACTCACCTTTTATTTATAATATTATTCTGCAAATAACCAATATACACTAGCGCACTAACAACTGTTATAGACATAATTATTATACCACTCCAATACTGTTTATAGCTAACAAAAAGCAGCATATATATTAACAATTCAAAAATAAGTATATTACGTGTTCTATTTTTATATACTTCTCTTTCTTTATCATCAAGCTCATTATTGATATTTTCCACTGGCGAAAAATACATTATAACATACGAATCAATTAAACATAAGAACAACTGTACCATGGAATTTATTCCATAATATTTTATAATAATCAAAGAACATATATATATTAACATCGACATTATTGCACAAGTAGTCTTATGTTTAGCATGATATCCTCCAGCATTTTGTCTTAACGGAATAAGTACTAATAAAAAGACAACAGCTTCTGCCAACATTTTCATACATAAAGCGATTGCCAATGCTACCATCATAGAAACAGATAACATTTGAAACATTTGAATCCCAAATTGAATCACATCTTTATTCTCACAATTTTCATTTGAATTTCTAACAATATATTCATATAAACTTTTTTTCATAACTATATTTCCCATTATACTTTTTATTTAAATTATAATCCTATAACAAACTTTTCCACCATCATTTTCCATTAAAATTGACAAGCATAATTTATCTTTACGTCTTATCTAATTCTAACTCATAAACTTCATTCACTGTTCCCGTAACATTGTTGTATTTTACAAGCTCCATTCTGCCATTATGATAATCATCCAGAACATACTCACCCTTTAATATGATTTTTGTTTTCTTTCCATCATACACTCTTACATCTCTGTTAGTAACTATATATAATTTCCCATCATACATTATATAATTGGTGGCATTTGTCTCAATTTCCTGTCTTGATACTGCCTTATAATACACAACAACATCAAACACCTTAATTTCTTTCGGTTTTGTTGTCAGCTCATATATTACTGTAGTTGTATCCGTATCTATATTATAACTGCAAAATTTCCCCATATCACCATAATATAGCGTATTGCCCTGTGATGTCATAGAACCAGCCATTACATGTCCACCATCAGTCATTTCATTAAACAACTTCCTTTTCGCTTGTGTTTCTTTATCTGTTATTTCATAACATTTTCTGTCACTGTTATAGGTAATCACATAATCATCAAGTTCAACATAATTATCTGTCTGTTTTGATTTGAAATCATATTCGAAACTATTATCAGGAATAATTGCATTTTTAGTATTAACCATATATATGCATGATGTCAGCATAATGAACATTATAATACATATCACTATTCTAATTACAGCTTTTTTCATGTGTATACACTGCCTCCATAATAAATATAATTCCAATAATTATTAATGCTGTTAAAATATACTGTAATCTGTACGTATTAATTTTATCTAAGAAGTTATATGGTGCCAAAAATGCTGATGGTAATGGAACTTTTGTGTAGCTATTACCATTATTGAACAGGAAATATGGTACATATGCAGCTATCATTCCACATATAAAGCCTTCAGCTTTTCCAAAATTGCTGATAATAATAATGCCAGTTACAAGGCTGACATATATAAGTCCTGCAATTTCACACAATATAAGGAACACCAGGGCTTCTCTTGTTCCTACATCAACCGCAGTTTCCTGCATATAATTTACATTCTGAATAGGAATATTTATAAAAAAAGATATTCCATATGTATTAATAACCGGAAATAATGCCACAGTTCTTATCAGTTCAAGCAGTATTATCATAATAACAACTGCAATAATCTTAGCCGGAAGCAGCTTTTTTTTACCATTTTTTGTACATTTGACAATATCTTCAATACCTTTTCCCTTATCAACAGAAAATATCATTGAAGAAACAATTAATGTCATAATACATAGAATCATATTGATATTCTTATATTCAATAAAAAGATAATGCCACCCTCTTGCATCTGTTATTAAATCCGTATATTCATTATTCTTTGCAATGTTGTACGAAGAATAATAAACTGTCATCATATCCTTAACTTCTTTTTCATCAATAATCTGTTCTTTCATGTCCTCTGGAATTACATAGTCTGTCTCAATATCATAGTCATCAGATGTAACCATACTATAATAAAGATTAATTATCGTATCATTAGCAGAATCATAGGTATCACCCCATTTTTCATAATAAAATTCCAACAATGATTCTTCTTCATCAGAATACTTCGAACTCTTAACATTGTTATTTAATGCGCCTGCTACATTTACTAAAATAAAAAGAATTATTAATATATATCCCTTTTTTATTTTAAGAAACTTCATCAATTCATAATATGTCTGTCTCAAAACATTTATCATAACCTCATACACGCTCCCTTCCTGTTAATGTGGAACAATGTACTTCTACAATATATGCCAGAATAATAATTACCACTGACATCAGAATTCCTGTAACCAGACAATAATTAATGTAAATGACCGGTCTGTCCATAACAAATATACTATTAAATGTTGATGCATCCTGATTAATCTGCAATAACCGGACAATATTAAATGGTATTTCTTTCTCATTCAATATAATAAATGGCAGAATACCAGCAACGCCTAAAACTATTGCTACAAGATTAGTCTGTGCTATCGCAGATGCGAGAATCACAATTGATGTTATTCCAAGAATTCCAGCCATTCTGAATAGATTAATAATAATAATATATTTCAGAATGCTCACATCATATATGCAATACTGCATATCTTCTATTGAATACACCGGATTCGTAATTCCCTTATATCCAAACGTGATATTAAACATCACAAAATCTTCAATTATAAATGCTGCTGTTATTCCAAAGGCTATAACAACCCCTGCTACAGCTTTTGAAATAAAGCATCTGCTCTTTCCATATCTGCATGTAACAATCATCATACTCATATTAGTTTCGCGTTCATTAGAAAATATACCTTTTAATGCACACAAAATCGTAATCAATATACACAGATTAGAAAACGAATATCCCAGATAATACTTCCAGTTCTTTGTCTCCCTGAAATCTTTTATATTTCTCTGATTATATGTATTTAATATACTTTGATTATAGTCTTTCAGTGCTTTATTACCTGTAGAATCATAAAACACAGAATTTTCTTCACATGCACTCCTGACATTCTCAATATTATCGCTGTAATTCAATATGTACTGATATTTCTTATACATTTCAGAATACAATGATAATTCTGTTGTTTCATACCCTGTTCTTAAGCTATCATCATATTCTGTTGAAAGCGTGCGGGACATACTTTTTGCATACAGTTCTTCATACTTTTCTGTAACATACGAAACTTTTTCTTCTGTTATATCATCGCCAAGATACTGATACATTTCATCATATGCTGATTTATTATCATAATAATTTCTTATAGTTGACGGTTTTCTTGCTATAACGAAGCCATTTATTAAAAATGTTATGACAAATATGTAAATCGTTAATCTGTTAGTAATTATCTTTTTTATTTCATATCCAACATTATGCATATCCAATCCCCCAAAACTCCCTAAAAATACATTAAAAATGCGTCTTCAAGTTCCGGTATGGCTGCCGATATATCATAATTATTCAATTCATTTTCAAGATTATCACCAACAACTCTTACTTCAAATCCATCATTAGTTTCCCTGATATTAGACACTTTAAAATGTTGTGTAATATCTGCAATATCCGCATAGTTATGTACTTTAATTACATATACCTTATCGTATACATTATCTATGAATTTCTTAGGATTATCACACAGACTTACTTTTCCATTCCTTACCAGAATTATGTTCTTAGCAATACTCTCTATATCAGATATAATATGAGTTGCTAGTATAACGATTCTTTCTGTTCCAAGCTCAGTTATTATATTTCTGAACTTAATTCTCTCATTAGGGTCTAACCCCGCTGTCGGCTCATCAAGAATTATAAGCTGTGGATTATTTAGAAGAGCCTGTGCTATTCCCAGTCTCTGCTTCATTCCGCCTGAAAATGTACGGATTTTCCTGTCTGCTACATCTTTCAGCATTACTTTTTCAAGCAGAATATCTGTCTTTTCTTTCGCTTCTTTTTTACTTATTCCTTTAAGTGCTGCCATATATATACAGAAATCATATGCTTTAAAATTATCATATAACGCCGGCATTTGTGGCATATATCCAACATAATCATAATATCTGCTTTTAATTTTATATATATCTTCACCGTTAAATACTATTTCTCCATTCTTTGGTTTAATCAGCCGCATTATAGTCTTTATCAGTGTTGTTTTTCCTGCTCCATTAAGTCCAAGCAGTGCCGTCACGCCATTATTTAATGATATATTTACATCATCTAATATGACATTTTTCCCATAAGCACACTGTATCCCCTGTAATTCAAGTGTTGCCATATTTTCACCCCCATATCATGGCTGTTGTATATTCTTCCAGTCCTCTACATTACACTGTCCGTATTTATTATCACCAACAGATACTGCAGTACCATCTCTTTTAATTCCCAATGTATATCCGTTTCCTTCTACTACAGACACAATATTATTCCAGTCTGATATATCACACTGGCCTTTGCTGTTATCTCCCGCAGCAACAACTGTTCCATCAGATTTAAGTCCGATGAGCGTCTTATAATATGCTGTTATCTGGACTATATCCTTCCATTCGCTGACATCACACTGTCCGCAATCATTATCTCCTACAGTAACAACCGTTCCGTCACTCTTAAGTCCAGCCGTATAATTATAACCACACGCAATATCAATAATATCTGTCCATTGTGATGTATTCATATCTTCATTGACACCTTCACAAAAGACGCTTACCTTCCCGTCCTTCTTTAACACTGCAGTGTGGCTGTTTGACACATCTATGTATGCAATCCCTGATATAAGCCCATAAGTCTTAGCCCATGATGGTGCATTACTTCCCACACATATCAGCCTGTCAGAATCATTAAGTACAGTAAATACCTGCATATCCGTAACAACCTGCTGTATATTTTTATACATAGACAATGTTACTTCCCCTGCGTCATTCTCCATACCATCACCGTACACTCTGCCGTCATTATCAATCGCACATACCGAAAAACCATCTGCGTCTATATACTTAATATTCTTCCACGAATTAACCTCCGGCATAATGGTTGTGCCTGAATATGATGATACATTTTCACTATTACCTGCCTGTAAAATATCTCCTGAAGTTGTAACTGCATAGCTGAAATTTCCTGCTGCAATATACCTTTTTCTTTCATATCCGGATATTGATTTACTATTAGCTTCTAAATCTGCTGAAATATTATTATGTAACACATCTGCATTTTCTCCAGCTTTGCCACATGCAACCATTAAAAGTGTCATGATAAATACAGACATCAGACAGAACAATTTTTTATATACACTCTTCATATATTCAGTTCTCCCATAAAGCAACTATGCCATCTACAGACAAAACATCTCCCGCACTCTGGGCTGAAGGAACTGCAACATAACAGATTGTATTGTACTCTTCAACGCTGTATCTGCTTAACATATCAGAATCAAATTCAACATAATCATCAATAACTGCCCTGTTTAAATAGTTCTCTATGGTAGTCCTGTATGTTCTTAACAATTCACCATTAAGATACACATTAATTATGTATTCACCTTTTCCTGCGCCGCCAAATTCAGTGAACAAATGCAGCTTTCCATTCTCAATTACACTCTGTGTATATGTATTTCTGAAGTTAACTGTTTCAAGCTGATTTTCAATCGAACCATCAGAATATGTCTTTATTAACTGACTAAGTTCATAATCCGTATAATTTATTTTTTCTAATTCCTGTATATCCTTATCCGATATTCCTGTATTATCTGACTGGGCTGCTGCCTTCATGTCGATTGTATATTTCCCAAGAACTCTTACATCACACCCTGGCTGCATAGGATCGTGCGCGCCCAATGGTCTGTATGCAGCACCTATAACCTCTGTTATAGTAAGTTCCAGTTTATCTCCAGTCTGACCTTTATCCGGTACTATATACAAAGTCATTTCAGAGTCGCTGCCTTCGTTTGCCGGCTCTGAATGAATATACTCTTTACCGCTTTCTTTATCTGTGTAGTATTTCTGCGGAATCCCATTAATAAATATCAGATATCCCAAAGTTGTATCAAAACTTGCGTTTCCTTTAACAGTAACTGCAATTGGTTCAGAATTATAAATGTATGTATTTCCCTCTGGTTTATTAATTATCTTAACACTTACCCTCATGCTATCCGTATAGTTCTTTAAATAATCATTATTATCTTTTTCCTGTCTAAAGACATCTGTATATTCATTGGCAACATCAACTGATGTCTGTATTTCTACTATTGATTCACTACTTTTAGTTAGAGAATTATCTTTTTTATTTGAACACCCCAATAAAGTAATAAACAATAGTCCTATACCAATAATTATTATTTTTTTCTTCATATCAAGCCTTCCAAAAATAAATATACACACTATATAAAACTATACAGTGTGTATATTTAAATCTAATAAATTAATATGTATCTGCTAAATAAACAATTTCGCTTTCACCATTTCCATCAATCCAATGAGATGAATATAATGTTATTTTTACACCGTCATAAAGTCCATATGAACTCAAATAACATACTGCTGAGCAACTGCTGCTGTATTTAGTTACTCTGTTAGAATTATAGTTATATCCTGATTCTGTTTCAACTGGTTGATAATCAATAGCCGTTCTCATTCCACTTTCCCAGTCACTTAATGTTGTACCCATATTAACCCAACATATTTCATTATAATCTTGTTCATATAAACTACTTTGCCACCCCAGAAGTTCTCCATAACCAGAAACATCTTTGCTATTCTCCACATATGCATATGTTGGAGTGACATTATACATAACCATTACCATTGATAATACAGATGCAACTACCGACAAAATCTTTTTAACTTTAACTTCATAAGTATACCTCCTAAAAACGCCTTAATTTTTTGATTTCTTTAGTTACTTTTGGCTGATATGTAAAAAAAGGGCACGCAACATTAGCATAATGTTTTGCTACATTTTCTACTACCACCCTAGACAAATTTGCCATAAATGGCTTAATCCTTTGAGTCTTCATTATTTAACACCCCCATTACTGACTCACAATTTAAATTTCATTGTTTATTGATATAATAACATTTTTAATTTTCATTTTATGTACCACGCATAAAAAGTAGTTTATCACGCATATTTGAAAGCTAATTTATAATCTTTCTGTTAAAATATATAAAATGTTATCTTTATGAGCTAATATTTTATTTTACCTTTATCGTATATGCTCAGTTTATAAATAATTCAAAGTTTACTAAAGAGGTCTGATTAGTAATATATTTTTATAAATATCAATTTCCAGTTATTATCCTTAAATTCTATACAATATTATATGCATATTTTCTCTTTAACAGATGCTTTTATTAGTAAATTGCAGTTTAGGGAAATGTTTTGTTAAAATACATATTAAAAAGCAAGGAGCCTATACCATGGAAAATTTCAATATTCAATTAAAGAATTATATTCAATTTTGCCAGACTCAAAAATGTCTGGACACAAAAACCATACGTGCATATAACATTGATATCTCCCAATTTGCCCGTCATATCAATTGCTCGGAGCTTGATGATATTGCATCTAAACATATAGAGTCTTATATTGCACACTTACATTCTTCCTATAAACCAAAATCTGCTAAACGTAAAATTGCATCCTTGAAGGCATTCTTTCATTATTGTGAATTTAAAGAAATAATTAACAAGAATCCATTTGATAAAGTTGAAATCCGTTTCAGAGAACCAATTACTCTTCCCAAAACGATTTCATTGCAAACTTTAGAAATCTTTTTAACTACAATTTATAATCAATATACCTCTGCCAACACACCGTATAAGCGAAAAAAAGTCCTTCGGGATATTGCAGTTGCCGAACTTTTGTTTTCAACCGGAATGCGAATATCAGAACTATGTAACCTCTATCCTTCCGATGTCAACCTCAATGATAATATTGTACTTATATACGGCAAAGGTGCAAAAGAGCGTAAAATGCAAATTGAAAATACAAATGTCAAAAAAATATTGCTTGAATATAAAAACATATATTCATCAGAAATCAATCAATCTAATCATTTTTTTGTAAACCCGTCAGGCACTCCTTTGTCAGATCAAACAGTACGGAGAATGATTAACAAATACACTTCTCTTGCTGCTATTGAACAGCATATTACACCTCATATGTTCCGTCATACATTTGCAAGCTCACTGTTAGATGCAGATGTTGACATTCGATATATTCAGGAAATGCTTGGTCATAGTTCTATCAATACAACTCAGATTTACACTCATGTCACTATGGCAAAGCAAAAAAACATATTAGCAACAAAACATCCACGAAATAAGTTTAATTTTTAACCTCTGGTCTACCTTAAATGACTGATAATCAAGTATTATCAGTCATTTAGGAAAAAAGGGGAGGAATGCAAATGAGCGAGATACTTGAAGAATATAAAGAACTATATAGAGAATTGAATGAATTTGAAAAGAATAAAATTCCACTTTGTGCAGCTGAAACATACATTTCTGATTTTTCTAAACAGGCACTAATTTCTAACTTTGAAGGGAAATATTCATTTGTAGATTCAAATGGCAATAATTCTTTTATCGGAGGATCATATGTATTTAGATTAAATGAATTATTAAAAAAAGAATGTCAGCTATTATTTAATGCTAAGTATACTAATGCAGATACAGTGACAGGAATTAATTGCTTTACCATATGTGCAATGTCACTATTAAAGAATACTGACTCCGTTCTTATAACCACTCCAGATCAAGGAGGTCATGCCTCTATACCTATTATTCTAGAAAAACTTGGCGTTAATTATGAATCAATTCCTTATGATTATGATAATTATCAAATTGATTACAAAGAATTAAATGATTTATGTAAATCTGGATTATACAAATTTTTAATATTCTGTCAGTCGGATATTATTAATCCACCTGATATTTCTAAAATATCATTACCTGATTCAATGGGAATTATTTATGACGGAACACAAACTCTTGGTCTTATTGCCGCTGGAGTGTTGAAAAATCCTTTAGAATATATCAATAATATAGTATTAATTGGTGGAACACATAAAACATTACCTGCACCTGCATGTGGACTTATTATGACCAATTGTAGTAATTACCAACAACAACTGCAAAAAAATATTACTCCCAATTATTTAAGAAACACTCAACCAAATCATATAGCGGCTTTATTACTTGCGCTTATTGAACAAGAAAATTTGGGGAAATCCTATCAAAATTTAACTGTAAAAATAGCAAATCAACTTGCTGAAGAACTTTCTGAGTTAGGTTTTAATATTGCAAAATTGAAAAGTAACAAATATACATATACACATCAATTATTTATTTTGATGAATAGTTTAGATACTAATGATTTTTATCAAACAGCTGAAAATTATAATATTACATTAAATAAAAAACATAAACGTTTATTTGCTAATGATGGCATAAGAATAGGTACACAGGAAATTGCTCGCTATAATTGGAATTTTAGTAATGTTAAAATGCTGGCACAACTATTATATGCTATAAAAAACCATAATGAGAAAGATATTTTATATTACAGAAATAAATTAATTTTACTGAAAACCCCAGCTTTCACATTTGAGGATATATCTATAAAATAGGCATAATTCTTGAATCAATTTGTTCTTGTATTTCTGCGGCATTTGGATCCCCTAATTCAATATTTCTTATCCTATGCCGCACTATACAAGAATATGCATTATCTTGGCATAAATAATTAATTTCATTATCAGGCATTAATTCATAATCCAAATTAAGTCCCTTTACTTTGATTAAATAATACATCATCAAATTAGTTTGAAGACGAATATTATTATCGATAGTTACATCCGTGCAATGTTTGTATTCGATCACTGATTTGTCATATTGTTTATACAATCTATATATTTCTGCTTTAATAAAATACGCATTTGCCCTTAGTCGATTATTTTCTCCCTCATATACTTTAATAACTTCATCAATGCATTGAATTAACATATCTTCTTTTGACGGCTTTTTATCATAGAAAATAAATATCGGTTTATAGCGTTTTAATTTATATTTGTCAAAATCAGTACAATTCAAAGAACTATTCGATGCATTGAAAAATTTCTTTTTAAATTCTTTAAGTGAATCATCGTAAGAATATGGAACACTTAAATCATTTATAAAATATTTAGCTGCCAAGATACCAAGTGAATCAACTAAAGCTGCAAAAGAATTGTCTTTAATACTGTCTAATATTTCAAGTGCTTCATTACAATACCATAGGTGCTTATTATAATGTGCTTTATATAATTCAATTTCATATTTTTGATTATATTTTTTATATGATGGTGTTTCAATAATAGATAATGTTGCTAGTGCTGTTTCATATTGATTTAACATATGCTCGCAGTTTGAAAGTATAAGGTTATATTTATAGGTTAAATGCATATTATTACTAAAATTATTCTTATATTCTACCTCGAACTTTCTCAAATTATCTCTAGCTGTCTGATACTTTCCTACAATAATATCTAATTCTATCTTATGAAGACATTTTTCATATTCCGTTGGTGTTTTATTTGATATATCTTTAATCCATGATACACCTTTTTGTTCACTAAGCAATGCTGTGATTCGACCAATATTTCCATCTGTTAATTGGAAAAGTGTATTGATTTCAAATTGTGTAAGTGTACTAATATTAGGATATATTTGGCTTATTTTATTTTGCAATTCATTAATTTCATTTTGTGGAAATTCAGACATAGTATGTGTTGTCAGTGCTAAATTAGTTTTATTCTTTAAAATATAAATCATTTGAAAATGGAACTGTTTTTGTTTGCCCAAAATAGCACTAATTTTTTCAACATTATCAAAGATTAATACAGTCTTACTTGTAATAATATTATCTATAAAATATTTGTCAAATTCTTTAGTTGTCAAACTATCCATATCCAAATAATCTGCCTTTATATATTGACATTTGTGCTGGATATTTTTAAATTCTGAATCCTTAGGATTATTGATAAAATCACACAGTCTTTTAGCCATCCAACTTTTTCCGCATTGTTCTTCGTTTCCAGCTATTTCAATACAATGTTCATTAATGTTTAAAATGCGAATGATATCCTCTAAGTCGTTTTTTCTATCAGTAAATATTGATTCCGTCAATCTATTTTTTCTAGCATTCTTTGATTTATGCTGCTCAATAATAATTGGAATTACCGAATATATAGATGGAATTACAACTATAATTGCTGAAAACACTCCAACACCTATATTGTTATATGCTTTAAATCCCACTATGGTAGCAATTATAGCAAGAAAAACCAATGATATATATAAACATTTTGTTTTATTCATGGTATTTTTCCTCCCCTTTTTTCCTAAATGACTGATAATACTTGATTATCAGTCATTTATTTTTAATTTTTGAACTCTTAAACAAATAAAATGTGAAATCTATTAAGCTACCACAATATTAGCCATCTTTTTACATAAAATAATGTTATACATCGCATATTTTAATTATCATAGTATACCGTTGTCTATTTCAGAATTATATTATAATATGTTTTATACAATATATTATTTCATTTAATTTAAGAATTATAGTTTTTCTATTTAAAAAATACATTAAATAACTTTCAGTTATTGGCAATCTAGACTTATATCTTTGAAATCAAAAACTTCACTTTCATAACCACTTAAGCATTTTTTATTTTTAGCATTTCTTTTTCTGTAAATTCGCTCACAAATTAAATTTCCACGCTTTGTAAAGAAATACATTTACCTGACTAAAATAGTATAACACATATACCATAATTTTTCTACCTAAACAAATCATATCAACATTTCTAATGATATGCCTCTATATTATCTAGCTTTATCTTCTCTTGCCTTTGATACTTTCTCTACTGTCTCCACTTTTACATCAGCACTATCTCTTGCCTCAAAAGCATCGGCATTATACTGATACTCATGACCTTCTACCACCATCGATGCATGTATAACCTCTGCATAGACTCTATCCCGTTCTGCTTCTACTATGTCTGATACTTTCTGTTCCCCGCTCTTAATATCTTCCATACGCTTTACCTTATCAAACTGCACATTCATAGCCAGATTATCCAGCTTATGTCCTTGCAATATTCTGTTGTGCCATCTTTCCAGTAGTCTGCATTGCTCAGATTATCCAGCTTATGTCCTTGCAATATCCCTGTCTGTAGATACAATCACATCTTTTACTGCTGTCCTGACATTAAGAAGTCTTTTCTTAATTCCTGCAAACTCTGTCACCATGTAAAGTGCCGCCCTGCCATTTGCCTTTGTTTCATCGACAATGCTCTTGGCGGTAGATTTACCTGTATCTTTACCTCAGATACCTGTGATTTTATCTGCTCACATCTGGCACTTAATCTCTACTGTGCTTCCGCCAATGCCTTTTTCGCATTATTGATATGGGTATCTTCCTGCATTTCTCTAATCTGGTTCTGCATACTGGTAAGTTCTTCTGTCATAGTCGCAATCTTTTTCTCCAGCCCGTCCACATAGCTGCATATCTCAAATACATCATTTGCAGGCTCTTTCATAGCATTATTTTTTTATAGGTCGAGAAATTCCCTTATAATCTCCTCATTGGTAAGTGTCTTTTCTGCTTCCATCTGCTTTTCCTCCTTATAAACGGGGCAGCTCCTGCCGCCCCTTAACCTTAATTATCGAAAGGGAGTATCCTTTTTCTCCCTGTCGGGATTTCCGTGGTTCTGTTCGGCATTCTCCCTTGCTTTTTCGTTGCTCTTATCCTTTGCTTTCTCATATTCCGAGATAATCTCATTATAGAGTTTTTCCCTGAAATCCTTTGTGACCGGATAGCAGACATCCTGATAGATTGGCTTGCCCTGCTCATCCACCTGCTTTGTCTTATAAGAAGGCATTGATACAAAGATTTTCTCTTTACCCTGCACGATATTGATATTATTTACGATGAAACTGTTTTCAAAATAAATGCGTGCAAGTCCCTTGATGTTACTACCTTCCCTCTCATAAGGTGTCACAGTTACGGAAAACTCCGGCATTTCCTGTGTACGCTCCTGCTTCTGTGTCTCCTCTTTCTCCGGTTCCTTAATTCTTGCATAGGCATCAAGGATATTGGTATAGAGTTCCTCTCGAAACTCTGCTGTAATAGGATTGCACACATCCTTATAGATCACACCGTTGCTTTCATCACGCTCATTGGAGCGGTATCTTGGCATTGATACGAAAAGCTCTCCCTTATCCTTATTCTCAAGGATTGCAATATTGGTAATCTTAAATGAATCACCGAATACCACTGTTGCAAATCCTTTGATATTGCTGCCCTCTTTTGCCCTTACTTCGTTTACCTTAATTGAATACTTCATATGCTATTCCTCGCTTTCTTTTTGTTCTTTGTTTTGCTCCGGTATGATAAGCTCACACCAAAGCTGTTCTATCTGTTCACAAGACAATCTGCCATTTAACCAGTTGCCAAGTGTAACGACCATTCCGTCCTGCTCATAGTAGAGCCACTCCTGTGTTTCAATGTTCCCCTCATACACGATGGTCACATCAAAATCAGGCATAAATAATCCTTCCTCTGCATCCCATACACAGGCTATTCCCTGTCTGAGTGTCAGATTCAGGCTTTCGACATACACAGACCAGCCGCTTACGACTATCTGAAATTCATCATCAATCTCTGCAATATCATCCTCGATGTCAATTAGCTCTTCCATTTCCGATACTGCCTCTTCTATCTCACCTAACCGGTATCTCTTATTCATCCATCTCCGCCTCCTTATAAATGCACCTGACCACAAAACGCATGGTTCCTTTCTGGGAACAGGTAAAAAGAGTTAGTTCTTTTTCATCACCCTGTGTCTTGATGCTGTTATCATACGGATTTACTACATCTGTCTCTGTTACCTCATAGATATGCTTCTGTCCATTTTTGTCGGTTATCATTACTTCATCACCTATGGATATCTGACTTAGTGGTGTAAAAAATGTGCCATATCTGCTGCCATTGTGACCGCACAATACACAGTTGCCACTCTCCCCAATCCCTGCTGTTTCTTCTATATGACCGATCCCGGCATTAAGCACTTTACTTGTGGTTCCTTCCATTACCGGATACCTGATATCTAAGCCCGGTATCTCAATGATGCCGATAACACCGCCTTCTTTAAGAATGGCTTCATCCTCTTTACTAATGGAGGTTTGCTCTTCCTCCACATCTGTTTCTTCATCGTAATCATCCTCCAATGTCTGCTCAAATTCACTTATGAGCTGTTCTGTCTGTTTTTCTCCGGTTGCCCGCCAGAAAAAAGGGACTGCCATAATGGCAATCCCTGCTGTAATCAGTAGTCCTGCGACCACTTTTCTTATGCTCATATTATTCACTCTCCTATCGTGTTCTGCCCTCTCTGTCGGCTGGATAAGCACCTTTATCCTCTGCTACAATTGCTGCAGATTCCATTCTGTCATCAGCTTCTCTTTCTTCCTCCGGTCCGCTCAGGTCTGCATCCACAGCCTTTGCGTTCTCAAGGTCAAGCTGGGCATTCAGTTCACACTGCCTTGCCAGCTTTTCTTCCAGTTCCTTGCTGTATGCAAATGGCTTGTCATACTCTGCCTTTGATGCTTCAAGGTCATTCTGGTACTGCTCAATCTTCTTTTCTAAGAAATCAATGTTCTCATGGAGTCCATTGAACAGGTTTTCCAGCTTTACCATGCTGCCGACCGGACTTGTGGAAAGTTCTGCCTTGTACTCAGTCTTTCCACGAAGCACCATATAATTGATGTCAAGGAAGTTCTTTTCCACAAGCAGCTCAAATCCATGGAACTTGCCGATTGCAGTTGTCTCTCCGGTCTTACATTTGCTGATTGCTTCAAGCATCATCGTTCCTCCATCCACACGCTCTGTGTAGGTTGCTTTGCCTATGGTAATGGCAAATTCCGGATTATCAATCAGTTCTTTATCCCTTGCCTTTACATCTTCTCTTACATTGGCAAGCTTTTCTGTTGCTGTCTTAATAAGCTTCGGGTACTTAATCATAAAGTTATCCTGCAATCCATATCTCTGATTGTCATAGGATGCCTTTAAGAGCTTTAATCTCTGGACATCATTGTCAATCTCCATCTTTTCCTTGATTAAAGGATTGCCTGTGGCAACCGCTTTAATCTCTGCATAGGAAAGTGTTGCCTCGTCGATATCCTCGCAGCTTCGGCTTACTGCCTTGCTTGTCATGACCTGACTGATGAAACGCTGCTTATTTTCAACGAGCGACCAGTTGTATGCATCAAAGGTTCCTTTGGTGACATATCTGTAGATTGCTACTTCTTCATTTTCGTTGCCCTGCCTGATGCCTCGTCCTTCCCTCTGTTCAATGGAGCTTGGCTTCCACGGACAATCCACATGATGCATTGCTACAAGGTGTGTCTGCACATTGACACCTGTTCCACACTTGTCCGTTGAACCAATAAGAACTTTCTTTTTACCTGTCCTCATCTCCTTAAAAAGTGCATCCCTCTGTGCATCTGTCTTGGCATCATGGATAAATGCTATCTCTTCTGCCGGAATACCATACTGGATAAGAGTTTCCTTCAGATAATCATAAATAGTGAAGTCCTTATCCGGTCCCGGTGTGCCGATATCCGAAAAAATAAGCTGGCAGCCTATATGACCGTTGGCATTTCCTTTCTCATATTCTTTCCATACATTCTCCGCTACCTTATTGAGCTTTCCATCTGGATTATTTGGTGCGTCCTTATCAATCAGCCTTGCATCTGTTCCGAGTAATCTTGCCTCATGAGTAATCTTTAGGAAGTTGTCCACACTTGGATCAACTCCACCACCTCTGATACGCTCTGCCCTCACAACAAAGTCTTCCATGACCTGCTTTACATACCAGTCAGGCTCCGACTCCACAATAATAGGCTTGCCGCCACGAAGAGCAGGCACATCAAGGTCAAGCATGTCTGCTGTCTGCACATCTGCTACCTCACGGAAGATATTCATAAGCTCCGGCAGATTCGTAAACTTATTGAATCTGCTCTTAAAACGAAATCCGCTTCCCTCTACAGTAAGCTCCAGTGCTGTTGTTACTTCACCAAAGTTTGCTGCCCATGAATCAAAGTGATAAATCCCCATCTCTTCAAGTGCCGCTTTCTGTAAGTAAAGCTGCATGACATACATCTCACACATGGTATTGGATATTGGCGTACCTGTCGCAAACACAATGCCTCTGCCATCATTTATCTCAGACAAATACTGGCATTTAAGCTGCATATCCGTTGACTTCTTCGCTCCACTGCTGCTGATACCTGACACATTATTCATCTTGGAAAAAATCGCAAGGTTCTTAAAATTGTGCGCTTCGTCAACCATGATAGAGTCCACACCAAGTTCCTCAAAGGTTATAAGGTCATCCTTCCTGCTCTCATCTGATAAGGATTTCAGCTGCTCCTCCAGCTTTTTCTTCTGGCTTTCCATCTGTTTTACAGTCCAACGCTCCCCGTTACGCTCCTTCATCTCATCAATCGCATAGCTGATTTCATCAATCTGCTCATTGAGCATTCTTTCCTTTCTCTCTGCTGAGATCGGGATTTTTTCAAACTGCGAGTGCGACATGATGATACAGTCATAGTCACCTGTTGCAATCCTTGATACGAACTGCTTCCTGCGGCTCTTTTCAAAATCACGCTCTGTGGCAACCAGGATATTTGCTGACGGATAAAGCCTTAAAAACTCTGATGCCGTCTGACCGATAAGTGGCTTTGGAACAACCATGATCGTCTTATTGGCAAGTCCGAGTCTCTTCTGCTCCATACAGGCAGCCATCATCTCAAAGGACTTTCCGGCACCAACGCAGTGTGCCAACAGGG
>OGIL01000782.1_pt1 | contig 18259 bp, 18 predicted proteins | sample 1571751 | NCBI WGS metagenome assembly OGIL01 (sample SAMEA2581964, study PRJEB24529) | metagenome | biome: Human gut stool | place: China | collected 2011 | reverse complement strand
GATCGGTATTTTAGTTGGAACATTCAAAAAGGCAGAAGCATTTATCCGCCCACTGTGTGAGTTTGTCCGTTATATGCCGGTTCCGGCATTTGTACCTCTTATCATGGTATGGGTGGGAATCGAAGAAAGTGCGAAGATCACGGTCATTTTTATCGGTACATTTTTCCAGCTTGTATTAATGGTTGCGGATGATGCGCTTGCGGTACCGGATGATCTGATCAATGCCGGGTATACGTTAGGTTCAAACACTCCAAAGACGATCTTTAAGATCCTGATTCCGGCAATGATGCCAAGACTGATGGAAACACTGCGTATGATGATCGGCTGGGCGTGGACCTATTTGGTCAGCGCCGAACTGGTAGCTGCAAATACAGGACTTGGATACACAATCTTAAAATCGCAGCGTTTCTTAAAGACGGACGCTATTTTTGCCAACATTATTTTGATCGGTCTGCTTGGACTGATTACGGACCGTATTTTTGCATTTTTAAATAAAAAACTGTTTCCGTGGGCGGCTGCGTAAACCGTTAGAAAGGTAAGGTTTTAGCATATGGGATTTTTTAAGAAAAAAAAGAATATACTTCCGCCTGCGGAAGATCATATAGAGGCAAATCTTGCAAACAGTACCGTTTATGTCAGAGATCTGCAGAAAATATATCCATCTGCCAAGGGCGATGTCCAGGCGATGAAAGATGTGAATATCAATGTCATGGAAAATGAATTTGTTTCGATCGTAGGACCGTCCGGCTGTGGTAAATCCACTCTTTTGCGTATGATCGGCGGTCTTGACACTGCGACATCGGGAAAGATCGTCATTCAGGATCGTGACATTATAGGCCCTGGAGCGGATCGTGGCATGGTATTCCAGTCCTATACACTTTTTCCGTGGATGACAGTCGGAGATAACATTAAGTTCGGATTAAAACTGCGGAAAATGCCGGCGGATCAGCAGGTTTCCTTTGATCAAACACATGTTATTTCCACCAAAGAACTGGATATCGATGGCCGACAGGCAATTGTGATAGAAAGACAGGTTCTGGAATCAGCCAGACGACAGATTCAGTATGAGCTGTATGTCACATATGAAAACAATTATCTGTTAGGAATGTTTGTGTATGACGATACCGAACTTGATACTGCCATAGATATTGTAAAAGGATTGAAGCTTACCGCAACCGATGATCCGGAGGCAAAACGCAGAATCGTGGCGGAAGAATATACAGGGCAGGAGGAAGCAACTGCCGCAGCGCCTGTTTATGAGGCAGACGAAAACGCTGGCAAGAAGAACAGATTTACGGAAACTTCGAAAGAATCAATGGAAGAACATATGCATCAGGTCGGAGATAGCTTCAATGTACCGCAGTCTTCCCTGACGGCAAAGGTATCCAAGGTGGAATTACTGGATTCCCCGGATGCGATTGATGCAGCCTATGCGCTCGATCCGGTCAAAACGGATGCGGAAGGAAAGTTGCTCAACAATGTGATCGCCTATGAGAAATGTGGGAATGGTATAGATCAATTAGATGAGGTTGTAGAGACGAAGGAAGTAAAGGAAAAGATCCTTTATATCGAGGTTGCGTATACGAACACGAGTGACCAACAGACCGGAGATACCATGTTCCAATGCGGCCTGCTCTGGGCGAAGGAAACCGGAGATGGCTATGAAACGGTTGACGTCTATGCGAAGGATGATGTGGATTATGATAGTTACTATGGACAGAATTATCGTATTTCCAATGTACCGCTTTATTACTATAACGGAAAAAGTGCAGAGGAGAAAAATCATCTGATCCGGGTTCAGCCGGGTGAAACAAGAACGGTCACATTGGCATTCCTTGTAACGGAGGATGAGCTGCCGTATCTGTATCTTGATCTTTTCTCCGGAAATGCCGACTATACACAATTTAGTCAATCGGCATTGCTGTATGGATATGTAGATATCCGGCAGTAGTTATACGGAAAATATATGGAAAATCAAAACGCTGTATACGGGAATGTATACAGCGTTTTTGTTATAAAGCTTGAAAGTGACAAAACTGTCACTTAGTTTGTCACGCCCCCGTAATATATGTCTGATATAGTGTAGATATATTCATCAGATAATTGCAAAACATATACAATTACTTGGGTCATATATTTTTATCTGGATTCATTCTACATATACGATATGTTTGGAGTTTAGAAGTTCTTAATGTTCTATAAATATGCAAGCCATGTTTGGACACGATGTCCAAACAAACCGACACTGAGCCATGGATGGCGAATTGGCGGTGGTGGCGTAGCTTGCGAATATGTAGATTAGAACATTTAGAACTTCTTAGCTCCAATACATTGTATATAGAATGAACCAGATAAAAATATATGTTAATAAATTTTATGTTTTGCAATTATTTGAATAAATACAAACAACGGGGGAGCGATATGGAAAACTACACCAAACTTTCAATCAAATATCTAAAGTTTCAGAAAAAGCGAACAATCCTGACGATCCTAGGTGTCGCTTTAGCGTCAGGAATTCTGTTCGTGATATTAACCTTGTATTTCAGTAACTTCATCAATACCCGCGATGCACTTCGCAAGCAGGCAGATTACGAGATCGTGCTTCTGCCGGAGCAAAATCAGGATGTCTCGGCATTGCTCAAACAGGACTTCGTGAAGACGGCGTATCGTGGAAAATACTACGATTATTATTCGAACTCCTATATTGAAAATGCAATCTACATTAATGTGAAAAATCCTTACCGGTTGGACGCGAATGTGGAAACGATCGAGCAGACCTACGGTGTGAAGGCGCAATTAAACCAACAGCTCGCATCCTACTATCTGCAGGGCGACACCGGAAATGATACATACATTATTCTTCTGATGTTCCTGCTTTTGTCGTTCGTGATCGCAGTCATCGGAGTTGGAATCATCCGGACAACGATCCAGTTGAATACGATGGAACAGATCAAAGATTATGGAATCCTGCGTTGTATCGGAGCAACACAGGGACAGTTAAAAAGTGTGATATTCCGAATGGGATGCATGCAGGAGCTGCTTGGAATCCTTGGTGGAGTCGTGATCGGATTCCCAATTGCATATCTGGTTGGCTTATCCATGAATATCAAGGTTCGCCCGCATGTGCTTCCATTTCTGTATGTGCTGATTGTCTTTATCGGAGATCTGTTCTTCGTTATGGATGAGAATGGAAAACTCGTAAAGAAGATTTCGCCGATCGAGGCGGTGCGCGGGCAGACAAGCGGAACACGGAAGGTTAAGGCACGTAAGCAAAGCATTTTCGGAAAGATCTTCGGCGTGCAGGGCGATTATGCATACAAGAATCTGATGAGCAATAAGCGTCGGTTCTTAAAGACGATTGCAACATTTGCGTTATCAATCGCGGCATTTATCACGATCGCGACAATCTTCACTTCGTTTGTACAGATGCAGAAGCAGATTGCACCTTCTTACGGCGAGTATCAGGTGTATTTCTTCAACGAGGCAAATGACGAAGAGACTGTGGATGCAGTGAAATCAGTACTTCCAAACGAAGAGACACTCACAGACATTGCACAGAATAAAGAAGTGACGGATGTGAAAGCCGTGTATGCAGCATCTATGGAGGTTGTAGATTGTGAGGAGTTCCGGTCACATTTTACAGAGAATTTCCAGAAGGAAACGATGCAGGGAGAGGTCATTGAGCGGTTAAAGGATAGTGAAAAATATAAGGATAAGGCATCTCCGGCTGACCGTGTGAGCGTGATTGGATACGGAGAGGACGAGTATCAGGAATATGCATCGTATCTGGTCGAAGGAACGCTGGACGTCGATGAGAACGGAATCGTATTTGTACAGAATATTGAGGCAACGCTTCAGGAAGAGGTGGATGATGAATCCTATGATGCGATTGATCTGATTGCATCAATGGTGGAATATCCGGCGACGGATTATAAGCTTGGTGACACGATCGAGCTGAAATGGGGAAATGAGAAGAAAACATATGAGATTCAGGGCATTGTCCGGATAGATAAGGACAAATTGCAGTCAAAAGGATTTGTAAAGTGTATTGTACCACTGGCAAATTATTTCCGGATGACCGGACTTGAAAAATCGGATTCCACAGGTGTGAAATGTAAGCTTCGTTCGGACAATATCTCCGCTTCGCTGACATCGAAGCTGGTGAACGTGCTGGATAACTCAATGGGAGATTACTCGTATCCGGATGCCATTTATTCCGGGGCATTGTTTAGTACATCCATCAGCGCAATCAAATATATTCTTGCATTTGTGATTGTGATTTTATGTGTGAGTTCTCTGAATATCATCAATACGACAGCGAGCAATCTTTATCTGCGGCGGCAGGAATTCGCACAGCTTAGGGCGATCGGCGTGTCGGTGCGGGAGCTTCGGAAGATGGTAATGCTCGAAGGTGTGATCTCCGTAATCTGTGCGAACGTGGTTGGTGATGTGCTTGGATTTGCAGTTATGATGCCGCTTGCGAAAGCAGCGCTGGTGCTGTTCATGGTGAAGCTTACATTCCCGATTATCGGAGCAGTGATTGGATTTGTACTTTCGGTACTTGTGATGTGTGGGTCCATCTATATACCGATGAAGCGGATGTCAAACCGGATCGCGGATGATCTGAATGCAACCGGAGATTGATTTGGGGTTGGATTGAAGCCGGGTTGGGACTGGATTGGAACTGAATTGGGGCAAAAAGCTGAAAAAAAGAATATTTACTCCAACGGGCAGAAGGAAGAAGCAAGCTGAATTGGGGGAAAAGTTGAAAAACAGAATATTTGCTCCAACAGGAAGAAGAAAGAAGCAAGCTGGATTGGGGGGAAAAGCCAAAATAGAGGGAAATCCTCCAACGTAGAGAAGAGAGATGTAAGTTGGATTGGGGCAAAAAGCCAAAATAGAGGAAAATCCCCCAAAGCCAAGAAGGGAGAAGCAAGCTGAATTGGGGGAAAAGTTGAAAAAAAGAATATTTGCTCCAACAAAAAGAAGAGAAAAACAGGTAGGAGTAACGAAGCAGAAAAAAAGGAATTGCTCCAATAAAGGAATAAGAAAACAAAAATCAAGATATCAGGAGGGAAATTAACATGGATATTGTAAAGATGGAACATGTCACGAAGATATATGGAAGCGGAGACACACGGGTTTGGGCGCTCGATGATGTGAATCTGACCGTGCAAAAAGGAGAAAGTCTGGCAGTGGTCGGAGCGTCTGGCTCCGGCAAGTCCACACTGCTGCATGTCATGGGCGGTGTCGACACGGTTACGAATGGAAAAGTAATCGTGGACGACCGGGATATCACAACATTGAAGGATGAGGAAATGTCGGTGTTCCGCCGGAGAAAAATCGGATTTGTATTTCAGTCGTATCATCTGATTCCAGTTCTGACTGTGGAGGAGAATATTCAGATGCCGATTCTGTTGGATCATAAGAAACCGGATCGGGAGTACATCGACCATGTCATTGAGATGCTTGGTTTGAAAGACAGACGGAAGCATCTGCCAAACCAGTTGTCCGGCGGACAGCAACAGCGCGCGGCAATCGCGCGGGCACTTGCAAACCGCCCGTCTCTGATTCTTGCCGATGAGCCGACCGGAGCACTTGATTCTACAAATGGAAATGAAGTTATGGCGCTGCTGCAGGACTCTGTAAAGAAGCTGAATCAGACCCTTGTGCTGATCACACATAACATCGATCTTGCCAGAGAGGCAGACCGCATCGTGCGGATCACAGATGGTAAGCTGACCGAGGAGTGAGCAGGAAAACGATAGGTTGTTAGAAAGACGGACTTAGATAGGTGAAGAGAACTTTGTGAGATGCCTAAAAGACAGGGAAAAACAGGGCAGAATGAAAGGAGAGAAAATGATGGCAAATAAGTCAGGATGGAAAAATCAACAAAGCAAACATCAAAGAAGAAATCACCATTTAAGAGAGATTATCCTTGCTATTCTGGTGGTTTTGAGTGTAGCTGCAACTGTATGTCCGTATTCCGCACAGGCGGCGACACCGAAGGTGCTGGTTTCCGGCTACAAAGTATCAGCAACGACAATCTATTCCGGTGACAGCTTTGATCTGACATTAGAGATTCAGAATACTTCCAAGAACAAGGTCAGAAATATGAAAGTGACAGTCGCTTCGGAAGGTGGCGAGATCATCCCGGTTTCTGGAACAGGAAGTGCTTATGTGGCAGAGATTGCTGGAAATGAAACCAGTGAGCAGACATTTTCCATGCAGGCGGCAGCGGGACTTGCAGAGAAAACGTACAAGCTTTCTGTGAAGATGGAGTACGAGAATACTTCCGGCGAGGCATTTGAGATGGAGGATACGTTGTATCTGCCAGTGTATCTGAAGCAGCGCGTATCTGTGACAGATGTGATGACAGATGATGCGAAGGTCGGTGACGAGGTGGAGATTACCGCGCAGGTCAACAACCTCGGCGAGGGCATGCTCTATAATGTAAATGCCCGCGTGGAAGGAAAACACGTGGAGAAGCAGGAGACATACATCGGCAATATTGACACAGGAAAAAGCGGCAACGTAGATCTTCTGGCAAAGGCAGTCATGGTAACTGATTTTGAAGAGATGGCAAAACCGGAGGATTGGATCATTGTGACCTACGAAGACCGGAATGGCAATAAGCACGAAGAAAAAATGGATGTATCCTTCTACATTGAGACGGTCGATTACGAAGATCTGGAGGTCTTGAAGGAAGCACCAGAGAAGACCGGACCTGCCACATGGCAGATTCTCCTGATCTGTGTCTGCGTGCTTGCAGTTGGCGTATTCGTGGGTGTAACTATTAACAAAAAACGTTCACGATAAGGTGAAATGGAGAAATCGCAAATCCCCAAAAGTGTAAATTGAGTTGTTCAGAAATACATATTCTAAAGCAGACCATTGAAGCACGCTGGCACTTAGCGAACGGCAAACTTGTTTGACGTGAGTTTAGTACCATTGCGTGATGAAGTGAGCGGGAGGAGAGCGCATATGAACCGTAGGTTCATATTTAGAATGCGCTCGACGATTTACCGCCGAACGAAAGTGAGGGGGTGCTTCCCGCGCGTGTCTGCGTAGAATTGTAATTATGAATTATCTATGGACAAAGTAAATGGATTTGCGAGAGGGAGATTGTCGTGAAATTTATCATGCATTTAACAATTCAAAATATTAAGCGTAGAAGGGTGCGAACCATCCTGACCCTCCTTGGTGTGATGATCGGCGTGGTAGCAGTTGTCTCTCTGCTGTCGCTCGGAATGGGCGTGAAGCGGGAACTCCTGCAAGGCTATGGCGACGATGCCTCGATTCGTCAGATCACTGTGCAGACACCGGAGAACAACCGGAACAAGAAAATGCTCCTGACGGACCATACCATAGAGAAACTTGCAAAGCTTGACAAGGTTGCGAATGTCTATCCGCGCTATGAAGTATTCGCGAATATTCAAGTTGGACAATACACCGCCTATACGAATCTGGTTGGCATCCCCGCAGAGCAGTTATCCGCAATCGCACTGACTGATACGTCCAGCCTGTCGGAGCATGCCAGAAAGCCGGAGATGGTGATCGGAAATGGGATGGGATATATGTTCTTCCATGATAACACCATGACCAGCTACCAGGATGGAAATGGAGACCTGAACGCATGGATTGGCGAGAAGGCGAAGGTTTCACTGGGACTTGATGAAAATGAAATCACAGATCGGCTGACGATCGCGGGAGTGATGCAGGGGGACGCAGACGAGTTCAGTGAGCAGTCGCAGAGCATTTATTGCGATATTGATGTGCTGCGCGCATATCTGAAGAAACATGCAGCCCAGGGAAATGTGCTTGGACAGCCACTCGACAAGAACGGAAATGCATACACCTCGTGGGTGTATTCAAGCGTGGTTGTCGAAGTCGGTAAGATGGAAGACGTTGAGTTTGTTGTCAAGAAATTACAGGATATGGGATATCAGACAACGAATATGAAGGAGTACCGTGATACAGCGATGCGTACAGTACGAATGCTGGAGTTGTTGCTGGGTGGCATCGGACTTATTTCGTTCCTTGTTGCGGCAATCGGTATCAGCAACACAATGACAACCGCTGTTTATGACCGGGTTGCGGAGATTGGAACCTTGAAGGTACTCGGCTGTGAGAAGCGGGAATTGATGGCAATGATCTTGCTGGAAGCAGGTATCTACGGACTTGTTGGTGGTGCGTGTGGCGTGGTATTGTCACTGCTTTTTGGGAAGATTATCAACCGAATCGCAGTATCTGCATTGCTTTTAGAAGCAGGTACGAAGATTGCTGTGATTACGCCAAAACTTGCATTATCAGCAGTCGGAATGGCGATGCTGCTTGGAACAATTGCAGGTTATTTTCCATCACGATGGGCGGCAAAGCTTTCACCGCTTACAGCGATGCGGAGAGATTGATAAATAAGAGATGTGACGTATCATCTGAAATGGTGGTGCGTCTTTTTCATATTGATGGTATAAAAAGCGTAAGAATACCAAGTAATATAGAAGGAATCTGGGATTATGGCACATAAGATATTGATGGTGGAGGACGATTTTGCCCTCGCAATGGGAACGGAATATGCGCTTACTTCGGAAGGCTATGCGGTGACAACCGCAGGAAATCTGGCACAGGCGCGTGAGAAATTCGACGATAGCATCGACCTTGTGCTGTTGGATGTGATGCTGCCGGATGGAACTGGATTTGAGTTTTGCAAGGAACTTCGGGAGAAGAACAGCGATGTCCCGATTATATTTCTGACGGCGGTTGCAGAGGAAGCAAATATTGTTCAAGGGCTGGAGATTGGGGCGGATGATTATGTGACGAAACCGTATCGTGTGAAGGAATTGCTGGCGCGGGTAGCAGTGAATATCCGGCGTTATACGCAGGCACGGCAGACGAGTCAAGAAAATAGCAATCGTGTTGTGACATTTGGAAATACGGCCTACGACGGCGAAGCATTTGTTCTGACACAGCATGGAGAGAAGCTTGATTGTACGACGAGCGAGCTGCGGTTGTTGCGATTTTTATTGCAGCATCGTGGACAGGTGATCAGTCGGAGTGCGATCATGGAACAGCTCTATGATATTGATGGAGAGTTTTTCGAGGACAATACACTTTCGGTCTATATCAAACGACTTCGACAGAAATTAGGGGAAGATGGAGCTTATATTGAGACGGTGCGTGGAATGGGGTACCGGTTCCGGAAGTAATTGTGAGTACATATGGTGCAGGTGATTCGTTTCGGAAGCAGATTGTAAAAATAGTTTGAAACGCATTGCTGCTGGATAATATATACAGGTGAAAAGTTACGAATTACAACAATTTCATAAGCGATTTTTCTTATATGGCGGTATCGCATACAACATATACGCTGTTTTTGTTGTGCTTGTTCTTTGGCTGCGTGGCTGGCAGTTGTGGGTGACATTGTTGCTTGGCTGTCTGCTGCTTGGAAGTGCTTACGTGGCAGGGCGTCGTTCAATCGGTACTATGAGCCGGGAGCTACGGGCAATCGTAGATATTATGAACCAGATTCTCGAAGCACCGGAACAGGTTCCGGCAGAACCATATAAGCAGGGCGAACTTGGAGAATTATATACGAATCTGTACAAGCTGGTGCAGGCGTTAAAGGAGAGTAACCGCAAGGAGCAAGAGGAGAAGATCTTTCTGAGGGATATCATGTCGGATATTTCCCATCAGCTGAAAACACCGCTTGCGTCGCTCACGGTATTCCTGGATCTTCTGTATGATGGACGCGTGCCAGATGTTGACAAACAGAAGCAGATGCTTTTGGAATCAAAAAATCAGGTCAGCCGTATGGAATGGATGGTGCTGTCCATGCTGAAGCTTGCGCGTATCGAGGCGGGGGCAATTCAGTTTGAGAAGCATCCGTGCAGTCTATATGCGATTGTGGCGCAGGCGAAGGAGAGCGTCGCATATCTGACGGAGAAACGCGGGCAGCAGATTGATGTGCAGATCGACGAGAAACAGATGCTTGTCTGCGATGGAGACTGGCTGACGGAAGCAATCATTAATTTGCTGAAAAATGCATCAGACTATTCCAGCGAGCAGACGACGATCCATATCTGGACGGAAGACAATCCGATGTACACGCGCATTTATGTGAAGGATGAGGGCTGCGGCATCGCGGAGTCTGAACTGAAAAATATATTCAAACGCTTCTATCGTATCAACAAAGCGGTCAATCCGAACAGTGTCGGAATCGGTCTTTCCCTGACGAAATCCATCGTCGAGGGCATGGGTGGTAAGATCTCGGTACGAAGCGAGCTTGGCTGCTATACGCAGTTTATTCTGACGTTTGTGCATACATAAATATGTTTGAGGGTATGTGGTAAGCATAGACAGATTTAACAGAAAACATTTGAGTTATTCCAATCAAAGTGTTACACTCATAGAGAAGTATTGTTGAAAAGCAAATAAATGAGGTGTAGATATGGAACAGACAGGCGGAAAGTGGATGTCTCTGATCGGGGCATACATGATCGTAAAGGGAATTGTCAATCTGATATTGGGATTTTCGGTTGGAAATATTGTGACGCTGCTAATCAGTGGTGTACTCGCATTCCTGGTCATCAAGGGCGTGCCATATATGAATTATGTGACCGGCGCGTATCTGGCGTTGATGAGCGTGATACATATCATCCCGAATATTCAGGGACATCATTGGTTTTATCTGGCAGAGGGTATTATTGATCTGATTGCAGCAGTTGTGCTGTTCACAAGCGGAAGAACCAAAGAATCATAAAGCGAAAATAAAAACATGGAGGGAGCGAAAGTCCAGCCATGTTTTTCATTTATATAAAAATGGAGTGAACGTAAAATGAACGAACGATTAGACAAACAGATGGATTTCATCCGGGAGATTGACAAAGAGAAATTTATTACCCGGATGACGAAGTTAACTGATGGAAAACGTCGGGAAAATGATGCAGAACACGCATGGCATATGGCAATTATGACGATTCTGCTTTCCGAATATGCAAATGAGAAGATTGACGTGCTGCGGACAGTCACGATGCTCTTAATCCACGATCTGGTGGAAATCGATGCGGGCGACACTTACGCCTATGATGAGGAAGGCAAGAAGACGCAGGAAGCGCGGGAGAAGAAAGCGGCAGACCGCATCTACAATCTGCTTCCAGCGGATCAGGCGAAGAAACTGTATGATATCTGGCTGGAGTTCGAGGCGAAGGAGACGCCGGAAGCGAAGTTTGCACGCGCGATGGATAACCTGCAGCCGATGATGCTCACTGCAAGTACAGGTGGCTTTGACTGGAAAGACCGGGGCGTGCGTGCGGAACAGGTAATGAAGCGCAACGAGATCACGCCGGAAGGTTCGAAGACGTTGTGGGATTATGCATACGATAATTTCCTGAAGCCGAATATTGAGAATGGAAATCTACAGTAATGGAGGCGAAACATCGTGTCCGGAGAGACGAAAAGTAAGAAAAAATATGAGATTGATATGTGCAACGGTGCCATCCTGCCGAAGCTGCTGGCGTTCACGCTGCCACTGATGTGTTCGAGCGTGCTGCAGCTTTTATTCAATGCGGCTGATATCATCGTTGTTGGAAACTTTGCAGGGGATACGGCGCTTGCAGCAGTCGGAAGCAACACAGCGCTCATCAATCTGTTGACGAACTTTTTCCTGGGACTGTCAATTGGTGCAAATGTACTGGTGGCGCGGTTCTATGGTGCGAAGGCAGAGGAAGATGTCAGCGATACCGTACATACGGCGATGCTTTTGAGTGTTTTCAGCGGCATCATTCTGACTGTGATCGGTTGTATCGGAGCGAGACAGATTCTGATCTGGATGCAGACACCAGAGGATGTACTTCCGCTTGCGACAACGTATCTGCGCATTTATTTTATAGGTATGACATCCATGATGGTATATAACTTCGGCAGTGCCATCCTGCGTGCGGTCGGAGATACGAAACGACCACTTTACTACCTGTCGGCGGCAGGTGTTATCAATATTGGACTGAACCTGCTTTTTGTAATCGTGTTCCGTATGAGCGTGGCAGGTGTTGCACTGGCGACGGTTATTTCTGAGACGATCTCTGCCAGTCTGGTCATCCGCTGTATGATGAAGGAGAAGGGCAGTATCCGTCTGACGCCATCAAAGCTTCGCATTCATCCGAAGCGGTTTGCAGAGATTTTGCGGATCGGACTCCCGGCGAGTCTGCAGGGCGTGATTTTTGCGATATCAAATGTCATTATCCAGTCGTCCGTCAATTCTTTTGGATCGACGGTCGTTGCCGGGAATTCTGCGGCTAGCAATATCGAGGGCTTTGTGTATGTATCGATGAACTCATTTTATCAGGGTACGATCAGCTTCACGAGCCAGAATGTCGGCGCGGGCAAATACGAGCGTGTGAATAAAATTTTATTTACGGCACAGGCATGCGTGATCGTGACCGGTCTGGTGCTTGGCAATCTGGCGGTATTCTTCGGACCGGATCTGCTTGGATTTTATACGAGAAGTGCGGCTGTGAAAGCGGCTGGTATGAATCGTTTGAAGATTATATGTACAGTATATGCGCTGTGTGGTATTATGGATGTCATGGTTGGCTCACTGCGCGGACTTGGGTATTCCGTGATGCCGACGATCGTATCTCTGATTGGTGCGTGCGGACTCCGACTGTTGTGGATATTTACATTTTTCCGCATAAACGAGCAGTTCCATACACCGCAGTCGCTGTATCTGACCTATCCGGTAAGCTGGATCATCACGATCTGCGCACACGTGGTCTGCTTTGTGATTGTGCGTCGTAGGATAAGCAGGCGGTTGAAGACACAGAGCATGGCACAGTAACGCACAAACATATTTGGCATGCGGTATTTGATGATGCAGATCATGCGGACGGTACATGTGTATGCAGAAAATAATTCTGGGAATAAATAAGGTATAAATTTTAATATAAAGGAGACTTACGATGAAACAGGGTATCATATTTGACATGGATGGCACATTGTGGGATTCTGCGGATGGAGTCGCAAAATCATGGACACAGGTGATTCAAAACGAGTATAAGAAAGATATGGCAGTTACCGAGCAGGATATCAAGCGGGTGATGGGCAAAACAATGGACGTGATAGGAGATATTTTTTTCCCGGAGCTTACTTCGGCGGAACAGAAATCTCTGGTTGGAAAATGCGGTGACTGGGAGAATGAGTATCTCCGCAGAAACGGAGGAAAACTTTACCCGGAGTTGGAGAATACACTGAAAAAACTCAAAGAACAGTATCATCTGTATATCGTAAGTAACTGCCAGAGTGGCTATATCGAGGCATTTCTGGACTATTATAATTTTGGACAGTATTTTGAAGATATTGAATGTTATGGAAATAACGAGAAGAGCAAGGGGGATAACATCCGTCTTGTGATGGAGCGAAATGGTCTGGAGCAGACCATCTATGTCGGGGATATCCAGGGCGATTATGATGCGACGATGCAGGCGGGTGCGACCTTCATCCATGCAAAATATGGATTTGGAACGATCAATACAGAAGTTGCAGAAATCGAGAAGTTCAGTGACCTTCCGGAAGTGGCTGCCAGAGTGTTTCAGGAGATGAAAGCGTAACTGCCGCAGAACAGGATGACGAATGTGCGCACAATGAAAGAAGAGGGAGACTGGTAGATTGGAACAGACGATGCAGGCAGAAAAAACAGAAGTTATACGCACGGGAATTACAGGCAGTACGCTCAAGATCATTGCTATGATCACGATGCTGATTGATCACATTGGGGCAACCATTGTGTTACAGCTTGTCCAGCGAAATTCGGATAATTTTGATGCATTTGGAAATGTGCGTATGACAGGGATGGTTATCCTGTATTATGTTCTGCGTGGCATTGGCAGATTGGCATTTCCCATTTTTATTTTTCTGTTGCTAGAGGGATTTCAGTATACACATAACCGGTTTCTCTATATTGGACGACTGCTGCTTTTTGCGATTATTTCGGAGATTCCGTTTGATCTGGCAGTGAATCTGTCGACGAATAGCATCTTGAAAGGGCATGTATTGGAATTTACCAGCCAGAATGTATTCTTTACACTGGCAATCGGCATGATTGTGCTGACGGTATTGGAGGGACTGCGAGTCCTGCAAATAGATACGATTTTGAAAACGATTCTGATCGTTGGTGTGACTGCGCTTGGGGCAGCACTTGCATATGCGTTGCATACTGATTATGGTGCGATTGGCGTATTGGCAATCTGTGCGGCGTATGGATTCCGGAATCAAAAAAAGGAACTGCAGATGGCAGTTCCCTGTATTGTATTATCGGTATTAAACATGTCAGAATTATGTGCGCTTGCGGATGCTGGCATTGTGCACTTCTATAATGGGAAGCGTGGCTTAAAACTAAAATGGGTATTTTACATATTCTATCCGCTGCATTTGCTGATTCTTGCAGGCATCTGCGTGCTGCTTTTTAAATAGAAAATATTATGCATAATTGTTATACATCAGACCACTGTAAACAGACTGCGTATAGGTTGCGGTCTGTTTTTCTTTTGCGTTCGGATATGTCACGATCAGGCGGCCGATGTAAGCGAGCGGATCTAAGGTCAGACGATTCACTGTCTTTCCGATATCTGCCCGAAGGCTGGAATTTTCTCCAAACAGTGTATTTAATGTATCGTACGAAATGCCGTTTGCCTGTGCAACATCAAACTGCATGCGATGATCCTCGCCAATGGTAATGCCGATGGAGGCAAGCTGTTCCTCATGACGTGTGACAATACCAGAGATATCGTGATAGAGGTTGCGGCTTCCGATCGAGGTTGGCTCGCCCTCCTCGGAGAGGGTAACTAACTGATTGTATGCATCAGTGAAATTTGTCATTTGATCAACAAGTAGGCTTTTGTCCGGTGTGAACTGCACATTTACTGGTGTATCTGTGACCTTATGAAAATCAAATTCCGCAACTTGATTGATCGAGATATGATTGGAGGTTGAGGAATGCACCAGATCGTTGATGTAAAATCGCGCATTTTCCGGATAGGTCTGTATCTGATTGAGTCCGAAAGTATCAACTACTTCGGCACCCTGTTTTTTATCAAATGTAAAATATAAGGAAGAAACGGTCTCTGGCGTACCTGTATCCGCAGAAGCGAGCATAAGTGCACTCGTATTTCCTTCCTTTATAATAGAAGCGCGTACATCAATATGCCTGCGGTTGATCTGATCGGCAAGCTGTTCCTGCAAAGACAGGTTTGTATCAGCACCGGAAACAGACAATGTAAATGGGAGATTGCCATGTATCGTCTGCATGGAGAAGCTGTAGCTGCCCGGTGCAAGTGCCGTGCCGTCGGAATCAAGGTAAGTGCCGACATTTACCTGCTCGTTGGCAAGCTGGTCGATCTGCAGAGTCATATGATCCGGGAGTTCGCCAGACGCATGTGCACGGAAAGAACCAGATACCGCATCTGGATTATCTGTGAAGATCTGCTTCTTTGTGTAAAGCTCACTGTCTGGATTCGCCAATTGGTCGGTGATGTCACGCAGGGTTAGCGCCTGTTCCTTGATATCAATCATATGCTCCTGTCTCGATTCCGAGAGGGAAACCAGATAGAGCGGGGATGACTGATTGTATTTGGAAATACTGTTGTAAACCGCTTTGAGTTCGGAAGCCTTGTGCGTGCGTGTGCGACGCTTCGGTACAAGATCATGGTTTAAATAATTGTACACTTGTGATATATTCATATAAGAAGGCCTCCTTTCCCAATATAATGGTTTTGTTATAATTAAATATATTATAAATATCGTAAAAATTCAACTTTTTCCTTGACTTTATATGCAGGTTTTGTTATTCTAAAGCTTGCGATGGAAGAGGTCCTTTTTTTTTGCACGAAAAAAGAGGATTCTAAGATGTCATCTGTGAAAAAATAAATATGGAGGTGGACAGTTGTGCGTGTAAAAATTACATTGGCATGTCAGGATTGTAAACAGCGTAATTACAATATGACAAAGGATAAGAAAACGCATCCAGACAGAATGGAAACAAAGAAGTATTGTAAGTTCTGTAAGAAGCACACGATGCACAAGGAAACAAAGTAATCGGAGGAGTAGTCTATGTCAAAAAAAGAAGAGACTTCTTCACCTTCCTTGAAGAGAAGCTGGTTTCAGGAGCTGAAAGCAGAGTTCGGCAAGATCACTTGGCCGACAAAGGACAAGCTCGTGAGACAGTCTGCGGCTGTAATCGTGATTTCCGTAATTCTCGGATTTATCATTGCAGGTGTGGATTACCTGTTACAGATCGGTTTAACTTATATTGTTGGTTAGGTAGGTGAATGTATGTCAGAACTATTCGAAAACGAAGCTGCAACATCTGGAACACCAGAAAGCGGAATTCCGACCGATGGTGAGGCAAGATGGTATGTAGCTCATACCTACTCAGGTTATGAGAACAAGGTGAAAAATGATATCGAGAAGACTGTTGAAAACAGAAAGCTTCAAGAGCAAATCCTTGAGGTAACCGTACCGGTTCAGGAGGTAATTGAGACAACAAAGACAGGCGCGAAAAAGACAGTTCAGAGAAAGTTGTTTCCGGGTTATGTTCTGGTTCATATGTATATGAACGATGTTACATGGTATGTAGTTCGTAACACACGGGGTGTTACAGGATTTGTAGGTCCGGAATCCAAGCCGGTTCCTTTGACAGAGCGCGAGATGCGTGCGATGGGTATCGTGACTGAGGCACCAGTGGTTCACATTGATGTGGAAGTTGGCGATCAGATCAAGGTTATTACCGGAGCTTGGGAAGGCAATGTTGCTGTTGTTAAGGCAATTAACGAGAGCAAGAGAACCGTAACCATTGACGTTGACATTTTCGGACGTGCTACATCTGTTGAGATTGGATTTGGAGATATCCAGAAGATGTAAGAGGTTTAGGAGGTAGCTATAATGGCTAAGAAAGTAGAAGGATATATTAAATTACAGATTCCTGCAGGAAAGGCAACACCTGCACCACCTGTTGGTCCTGCACTTGGACAGCACGGTGTAAACATTGTACAGTTCACAAAAGAGTTTAATGCAAGAACAGCAGATCAGGGAGATCTTATCATTCCTGTAGTTATCACAGTATATGCAGACCGTTCTTTCTCATTCATCACTAAGACTCCTCCCGCAGCCGTTCTTATCAAGAAGGCTATCGGTATCGAAAGCGGTTCCGGAGTTCCTAATAAGACCAAGGTTGGTAAGATCACTAAGGATCAGATCCGCAAGATCGCAGAAACAAAGATGCCTGACCTTAACGCTGCAACCATCGAAACTGCTATGAGCATGATCGCAGGTACTGCACGTTCCATGGGCGTAGAAGTTGTTGATTGATTGAATTTTTAACTGAATTTTCTTCGCAGCTATGGTGGGAGGAACATTCCGCTACACGTCCCGATCTGTTATGGGACAGCCCTTTTGATAAGGGCATTACCACTTAAAGGAGGATAAATTAATAATGAAACACGGTAAAAAATATAATGAAAGTGTAAAGCTTGTTGACAGCGCAAAGCTTTATGAAACAGCTGAAGCACTTGACCTTGCTTGCAAGACAGCAAAGGCTAAGTTCGATGAAACAATTGAGGTTCATATCCGTCTGGGCGTTGACTCCCGTCACGCTGACCAGCAGGTAAGAGGTGCAGTTGTACTTCCTAACGGCACAGGTAAGAAGGTAAGAGTTTGCGTATTCTGCAAGCCTGAAAAGGAAGAAGCAGCAAAGGCTGCAGGTGCTGATTATGTTGGCGCTGATGATCTCGCACAGAAGATCCTTAAGGAAAACTGGATGGATTTCGACGTTCTTATCGCTTCCCCTGATATGATGGGCGTTGTTGGTAAGCTCGGTAAGGTTCTCGGTCCCCGTGGACTTATGCCTAACCCCAAGGCAGGTACAGTTACTCCCGATGTTGCAAAGGCTGTAACAGAAGCTAAGGCTGGTAAGATCGAATACCGTCTTGACAAGACAAACATCATTCACTGCCCAATCGGTAAGGTTTCTTTCGGTGCTGAAAAGGTTTCCGAGAACTTCAATGCTCTTCTTGAGGCTATCATCAAGGCAAAGCCAGCTGCTGCAAAGGGTCAGTATGTTAAGAGCATTGCCGTTACAACAACAATGGGACCATCTGTCAGAATTAACACAGCTAAATATATCTGATTTAACTCTTGACAACGGTTTGAAATTGTGTTATAATAATTAAGCTGTTCCAAAGACAGCAGGTATTGTATAACGGGTTTTCCCACC
>OGIL01000777.1_pt1 | contig 18381 bp, 20 predicted proteins | sample 1571751 | NCBI WGS metagenome assembly OGIL01 (sample SAMEA2581964, study PRJEB24529) | metagenome | biome: Human gut stool | place: China | collected 2011 | reverse complement strand
CGCACCTTCGGAGTGGTCTGCAGTATGGTTTCCCGGGGATCCTGCATGGACACATCGCTCAGGAAAATCTCATAGCTGTCTTCTCCCGCCAGCGGATTCTCCGGGAAACCTTCCGCATAATCCTCGCCGAAATAGTCCGGTCCGAAGGTAGCCCATGCCTCGTCTGCGGATTTGAACTGTACGTCGGATACCTCGGCACGCTTGGCGATCTCCTGTCCGATCTCTTCTATCTGCTGTTCGGAAGGAATCTGTCCCTCGGTATGACTCTCGCAGCCATCCCATTCACTATGGAAAAATACAGTCACAGACACGCCTTCCTCCGCTGTCTTCAGGATGTTCTGGAAGTTAGCCACGATGGAGTAGAACAGGCCAAACAGAAACAGGCATGCCGATATGGTCGCAATAGATGCCAGGGAATACCATTTATTTCGGAAAATATTGGCAAATCCCTGCTTGATCGTATATAAAAGTGTACTAATCTTCATCAATATACCCACCCTTCTCTTCGTCGCTGATGATCACGCCTTTTTTCATGGTGATCACTCGTTTCTGCATGGCATTGACGATTTCGCGGTTATGGGTTACCACGACTACCGTGGTGCCGCTTTCATTGATCTCCTCTAACAGCTTCATGATCTCCCAGGAATTATTGGGATCCAGATTACCGGTGGGCTCATCCGCCAAAAGTATGGAAGGATTGTTCACCAGCGCACGGGCCAGTGCCACGCGCTGCTGCTCACCTCCGGAGAGCTGTTTGGTCTTGGCTTTGTATTTGCCTGCCAGCCCTACCGTAGCCAGGATTGCAGGAACATTTCTGCGGATCTCGCTGACAGGAGTCTCCACGATACGCTGTGCAAATGCTACATTTTCATAAACATTACGGTCATTCAGCAGTCGGAAATCCTGGAACACCACGCCCAGGTTACGACGGAATCGGGGGATCTGTCTGTGCTTTAATTTCGCCAGATCATTTCCCATAACATAAACACTGCCGCTGGTCGATGTAAGCTCCCGCAGCAGTAATTTGATCAATGTCGATTTACCGGATCCGCTGTCACCTACGATAAATACAAATTCCCCTCTTCCGATGCTCAGCGTTACGCCGTTGAGTGCCGGAGAGCCGGTGGAATAGGACTTGCTTACATTGTCCAGGAAAATAATGCCATTTTCCTCGATGATCCGTTCTCTCTTCAGCCTTTGTGCTTCTTTGTTTGCCATTTGCTATCTTGCCTTTCTACTGCCTTGTCATCATATTTCACCATATTGAATTCTTGCATAGCCTCATTCGCAAAATCACTCTGCAAGAAATCAATACTCATAAGTTTCCATGTACTTCATATATTTTACAACCATCAGCGCGATCTTGAAGGTGATGGCGTCTTCGAATACGCGCAGATCCAGTCCGGTACTCTTCTGGAGCTTATCCAGACGGTATACCAGTGTATTTCTGTGGATGAACAGCTGTCTGGAGGTCTCGGACACATTCAGGCTGTTCTCGAAAAATTTATAGATCGTGGTCAGTGTCTCTTCATCGAAATCATCTGGGCTTTTGCCGCCGAAGATCTCACGAATGAACATCTTGCACAGCGGAATGGGCAGCTGATAGATCAGTCGGCCGATTCCCAGCTCACTGTACGCGATAATATCTCTCTCATCGAAGAAGATCTTGCCTACATCCAGCGCCATCTTGGCTTCCTTGTAGGAACGGCTGACTTCCTTGATCTCATGCACGATAGTTCCGTATGCGATCCGGACGTCCCGGATGCCTTCCTTCAGAAGAGTGGTCTCCAGCGCTCTGGCTGCCTTCTCGATCTCTTTTCCGGTATCGGTCTCTGAGAACTCCTTCACCACGATCACGTTGCTCTCGTCCACTGCCGTGATGAAATCCTTGCTATTGGAACCGAAATGGGTTCTGGCAATCTCCAGGACGTTATTATCCTTGCCGCCTGCGGATTCCACGATCATAACCACCCTGGGAACATCTGTCTGGATATGAAGCTTCTTGGAACGACTGTAGATATCCACCAGCAGCAGATTGTCCAACAGCAGGTTCTTGATGAAGTTATCCTTATCAAATCTTTCTTTATAAGCTACCAGCAGATTCTGGATCTGGAAAGCAACCATTTTGCCGATCATATAGACATCTTCACCGGTACCGCCGGCTACGAGAATATACTCCAGCTGCTGTTCGTCATAGATCTTGAAATACTGATATCCCTGAATCTCCTGAGAATCAGCCGGTGATGCTGCGAATTCCACCGCAGGCTTAGAACAGTTCCCCATATCCATGGTGGCCGCTACTTCCTTGCCATCCACATCCATGACGCACAGTTCGACTCTGGCGATTCCTTTCAGTCCTTCAATGGTGTTCTGTAAAATCTGATTTGATATCATCTTCTGCTCCTTCAGTCCCCATACAAAAATTCTTCTTGACGTAGTACCCCATACATTACAAATGTACAAAAAATCCAGTAAAAAAGCAATAGTTTTTTATGCACTTTTTAGTAAAAATGCTATTTTATTTTCAAATAAGCGTAAAAAAAGAGTTCGGAAAACTAATATTCCGAACTCTTTTTGTCTTAGCGTTTATTATATTACAGTCGTAAGTCTATATTGGCACCCAGCTCCGGTGTCACGCTACGCTCCATGGCTGCGGAATCGATCATCTGTACCAGTCCCTGGCCCAGAGCTTCGTTCGTATCCATTGCCTTGCCCAACATTGCTGTTCCCACTTTATTCTGTAAGTTGGTAGATGCCATTGCCATTGATAATCCTGCGATATCCATTGGAACACCTCCTTGTCTGCACCCTTTGGGTAATGTTATTGTATCACTTTCCGTCAACGATTACAACGTCAGATTCTGCGGATATTTTTCTCCGTGATCTGAATTTTGCTTTCCTTCAGCAGGTGTCCCACGGCACGTTTGAACTCGTTCTTGCTCATGCCGGTCTCATGGGTAATGACCTCCGGGGCTGCCTTATCGTTAAAAGGCAGGGAGCCTTCATAGCTGTCCAGCAATTTTTCGATCTTCTCCGCATCCTTCTGGATCTGCAGATATGCCTTTTCCCGGATGCTCAGTGTGAGCTTACCGTCTTCCAATACCTTTACAACGCGGGCGGTCACCCGTTCTCCGATCTTCGGCGGCTCTGTGGCGCCAAAGAGTTCTTTTTTCGGGATGAGTGCGGAGAAGCAGTCGTCCACCGCTACGAATGCACCGAAATTTTTGCTGATCTCATAGATTCTTCCTGTCACCATGTCATCTTTTTTATAAGGGCTGTCTGTGCGCAGCTGTTCGTAGACATTCATGGTCGCGCAGAGTCTGCCGCTTTTGTCGATATAAAGGGAAGCCAGCACCTGATCTCCGGCTTTTACTTTTCGTGTCTGCTGTTTGAAGGGCAGGAACAGATCCTTCTCCAGCCCCCAGTCCAGGAATGCACCCACTTTTCCGATCTGCACTACCGTCAGCAGTGTCACCTGTCCCATGATTAATTTAGGAGTTCTGGTCGTGGCGATCAGGCGGTCGTTGGAATCCCGATACAGGAATACCTCCACCTCATCTCCCACGTTTGCTCCGGCAGGGACCTGTTTGGCCGGCAGGAGCACTTTGTCTTCCGGTGCTTCCTTCGTCGCCAGATAGACTCCGAATTCTACTTTTTTCACAATTACCAGCGTCTGTTTTTCGCCTAATTTCAGTTCCACGTTTTCTCCTGTTCTGTCTGTTTCACAGCTTTTGTCTGAGTTATCGGTTCCTTTTCATTCTGCTATTATCACTACTATTGTTATTGTAGAAATTCTACAGATACATAGGGTCTGCCTTCCTCATCCTGCAGGCAGATGATATATCCGTTCTCTGTCTGCACTACATAAGGATGCAGCACATCCTCCAGAAATGCCTGTTTTTTATATTCCGCACGCATTTGACGGATCACAAAATCATCCGGCAGATATTCCATGGCAATATTCACATATTGCCCGTTATTCACGTGATGGTTGGTATCGAGATGATGTTTTTTCACCACGATAGGTTCCAGCAGCTGTCCACCCTCCGGTACGGTGATCTTGCGGGGGGCATAATCCATGTCCAGCTTTTCATCTGCCGCATAGCCTTTTCGCATCGCTTCATTTACGATCACCGGTTTGCCCGTGGCGACGTCCAGAAGGCTCCATAGGGAGTTAGCCTTCGCGATATATTCACCCTTTTCATCCAGCATGGCAAAATTACGGTATCCCAGAAATGCTTTTAATTCATAGGGCAGCGTCACGATCCTGACTTTTTCCCCTAATTGCGGATAACGGTTCACAACGATCTGCCAGGCAGAAAGCACCCAGACCTGACCGATTTCCTTCATATAGCCGATTCCAAGCCCCACATCTTCCGAATGGAAGGTGGAACAATCCTGAAAATAGTTCAGCAGGGCATTCAGCGTCAGTCTCCCTTCGCTGTCTGTCTCACTGTAACGTATTCTGCTGTCAAATGCGTACATGTATCTTATCTCCTTTGTCTGCTCCCCACTGTCAGCCCCTGCGGAATGTTTTTACAGGGACAGCGGAGAGATTCCCAACAGCATCTGCACGATCTCCGGGAACATCTGCAGAAGGATCATCACGATCCAGAAAATGCAATAGCAGAGCATTCCGGGATTGCAGATGACTGTTTTAAATCTCTGTCCCTTGGGGATCTGTTCCGGATCCAATGCAAATCTTTTACGGAAGACAATAAACAATACAATTCCGGTGATCACAACTGCCAGAATAAACAATACATAGACCATATAGCCTATCCATCCCGGCAGATACGCCATCATGAAATCCATAACCGCCTGCGCATCCCCACCGTTCATGACGATCTCCTGGTATTCGTCCAGATGAATGGCCTTCAACAGCAGAACACTTACCACTGCACCTATAAAGTTGATACACATATGTAAGCCGATGGTGATCTTCAGGTTGCCGGTCTTCACATACAGAAATGCCAGGAACATTCCCAGCAGCATTGCATACGCGAACTGGTTCAGGTTGCCATGGAACAGTCCGAACATCAGACCGGACAGGACAATCGCCACTCCCTGACCGTATTTTACGGTGCGATCCACGATCAGCTTGCGGAAAATATATTCTTCCAGGATCGGTGCGCAGATCACCATATAGAGAAAGGTAACGATCATGTTGGACTCTGTGGCGTAGGCCATAAGGGCATTATCTACTTCCGAGCCCTTCAGTGCGCCGACTACCGTAGTGATCAGCGTTCCCACCAGGTTGCCGCAATACATCAATGCATAGCACATGATCAGCGCCACAACAAACTGCCCGGGGGTTATGCTTTTCTTCACAGGTGCTTCCCCCGGCATCTGTTTTACCATCGCAATCAATACCGGCATGCCGATCAGATACAACGGCAGGACACTAAGGATCAGGGTGATGGTAGTATTGTCCAGCCACTCCGGCTTTACCTGTCCCACAACAGCCACGACTGCTATCTGCACTGCGTAGATGATCAATGTTCCGATCAGGAACCTCCAGCCCAGACTGGAAAAACTCTTCTTCATACTTTTTTCGTCCATTTTCTTTTCTCTCCCTCATGTCATAGAAAAAGCTGTGCACCGCAAGGATACACAGCCCCTTATTTTTCTGCTGCGGTCTATTCCCCAAGACCATTCTCTACAGCTTCTACCAGAGTCTTCAGCGCCTCTGCCTCATCCTCGCCTTCGCATACGAATTCGATCTCATCTCCGCACTTAACACACGCTCCCAATACGCTCAGTACACTCTTGGCGTTGGCTGTGTTCTCACGGAATTTGAAAGTGATCAGAGACTTGAACTGCATTGCCTCCTTGCACAGAATTCCGGCGGGACGCAGGTGCAAGCCCGTAGGATTCTTGATTACAACTTTCTGACTTACCATATGACAAACCCTCCACTATCGATATTTATTCTGCATAATTTTCAATCATTCTTATGAATTTATACACCCATCACATCCCTATCATAGCATGAATGTAATTCATTCACAAGAACTTTTCCAAGACAACTTTCGCAATCTGTCTGTTTAGAACATGATATCCTGGATCAGGTTGGCAAGTCTCTGTGCTTCCTCCTGGATCACCTGCTGATCTTTTCCTTCAATCATAACTCTTACCAGAGGCTCTGTTCCGGAGGGACGGATCAGGACACGGCCTTCTCCCGCGAACTTCTCCTCCAGATTCTGAATAGCATCTGCAATCTCGGGATATTCCATGTATTTTTCTTTTTTATGGTTAGCGACTTTGGCATTTACCAGCGCCTGAGGCAGTACTTCCATGATCTGGGCCAGTTCAGACAGAGGTTTACCGGTCTCTACCATTACCTGTAACAGATGCAGCGCACTGAGCAAACCGTCACCGGTGGTATTCTCATCCAGGAAAATGATGTGTCCGGACTGTTCTCCGCCGAGACTTGCACCGATTTCCTTCATGCGTTCCAATACATAACGGTCGCCTACCTTGGTCTTCTCCATGGTGATGCCGTTCTTCTCAGCCATCAGGAAGAATCCCAGATTACTCATTACGGTTGCTACGATGGTGTCCTTTTTCAGGGTTCCCTTGCTCTTCATAAAGTTGCCGACGATTGCCATGATCTGGTCACCGTCTACGATCTTACCATTTTCATCTACAGCTAACAGTCTGTCTGCGTCACCGTCAAATGCCAGACCGACATTTGCCTTCTCATAGACTACTCTCGCCTGCAGCTCTTCCATATGGGTCGATCCGCAGTTGGCATTGATATTGGTACCGTCCGGGTTGTTATGAATGGCTACCACGCTGCCGCCCAGTTCCTTCAGACATTCCACGGAAGTGTAGAAAGATGCGCCTTCCGCACAGTCCACTACGATCTTCAGTCCGGTCAGATCTACATTTACCGCTCTCATCGCATGGTTAATGTATTCTTCTCTGGCATCCGTGCGGTATTTGATCTTGCCGACGCCGGGTCCGATCGGGAACTTGATACCGGGCATATTGTTCCGGATCAGAGCCTCGATCTCATCCTCCATAGCATCCGGAAGCTTATAACCGTTGCCGTCGAAGAACTTGATTCCGTTAAATTCCACCGGATTGTGAGAGGCGGAGATCACAACTCCCGCATCTACTTTGTATTTTTTCGTCAGATAAGCCACTGCCGGGGTCGGGATCACTCCTACATAGATGCAGTTGGCACCTACCGAACAGGCTCCTGCCATCAGGGCATTCGCCAGCATATCTCCGGAAATTCTGGTATCGCAGCCTACCATGATGGTGGGTTTATGCTCATTTTCCTTGGTGAGCACATAAGCTCCGGCCTGACCTAACTGCATCGCCAGCAGGGGAGTCAATTCCTCATTGGCAATACCACGTACACCGTCTGTTCCAAACATTCTAGCCATTGTAAAAGTCCTCTCATTCCGTCGTCCTTCACGACATATTGCTTTTTTATTTATTGATTATCAGCATCTGCATTTTTCAGGCGGATATGGATATTGATATCCGGGGTTACCGTAATATCCTCTGTCAGATTAAAGGTTACCGGTATGGTATAGGTACCCGGTGTCAGTTCTTCCACACCGTTATCCTCCATCCATTGCGTCAGGTTCAAAATGCCCGTCACGCTGCTGTCGTGCAGTATGCTGACATCCCTGGACAATCCGGATACTGTAATATTGTATTCCTCTGCCGTGGAAGTGATCTCTGCTTCCATGCCGTCCGGTACTCCTGTGACAGAAATATTTTCTGCTGCTACCGTAAGATCCTTGCTGACGATCGGTTCAATGTAGACTGTAGCCGTGATCTTGCCATCAAAGCTCTTATCCGCCAGTCTGACATTCGCCGGCAGGTATTCCTTCAGGTTGATGATATCCACCAGATTATCAGACTGTCCCGTAATATTCATACGGTCCTCCGGCACGGTAATCGCTGAAATTCCCACCAGTGTGGATACGGTTCCCGCGATCCTGACTGTAGGTACGCTGCTCTCCACCTCTCCGGTAGCCATATAGCCATCCTCGGGTACACCCATGTATTCTATTTCTACCGGGACTTCCTTCGTTGCCAGTACTTCTACCGTCATATATGCGGAATCGACATTCTTCTTAACGCTTTCCAGCACCAGTTCGTTATCGTCCGCATCATACAGCTTGATGTCCACATTTGCCGACAGGCTGGTGGTGGAATCCGTCACATTGATATCCACCCCGGCATGATCCACCTGCGAAATAGCGGATTTCGGTCCAGTCACTTCGATATTCGTCTGATCCAGTGTCACATTCCCGATCATGTAACCGGAGGCCACATCGCCGATGGTATTACTCTCCAGCTTGATCCATTTGCTGGTCTTATCTTCCACGTTCAGCCGCACGGAATCGTGATTCCCTTTGATCTCCACAGAATCATTACTGATATTCTCACAATAATAGGTGATCGCGATCGTATTGATATCTGTCAGCTTACTCATATCCGCTTCCGCTACGATATCACTTCTGCGCAGCTCGGATTTCACGATGCTCTGCGGTCCGGTAACCGTCACCCGGACCAGATTGCTGTTGTCCAGGACCTCGTATACTTTTCCTTCTTCATCCAGGAGTTCTGTATTGATCAGACGGACCTGGATATTGTTAAAGGTGACTGTATCCTTAGGGTCGTAAATCTGCGCCACCAGGAACCACAGTACAAAAGCAAGTAACAGAGAAGCAAGCTTCAGTCCCAGATTACGTGTCAATAATTTTTTCATTTTTTGTCTCGGCTCCTTCCCTTCCAGATTCGCAGATTCTTGTGTTCCTCTACGGGGTTGTTCAGGATCTTATGCATTCTGTCACGCAGGGAATCCGCATCGAGATTACGTTCCAGCTCACCTTCATAAGCCACACTGATCTTGCCGGTCTCCTCGGACACAATGATCGTCAGGGAATCCGTGATCTCTGAGATACCCACACCGGCCCGGTGTCTGGTTCCAAGCTCCTTGCTCAGTCCCAGATTGTCAGACAACGGCAGATAGCAGGTGGCGGATACCACTCTGTTCCCCTGTATGATCACCGCTCCGTCATGCAGCGGTGTATTATGTTCAAATATATTGATCAGCAGCTGGCTGGTAACAATACCGTCCACATCGATACCGGTTCTCTCGTAATCACGCAGAGATACCTTCTGTTCGATCACGATCAGGGCTCCCGTCCTTACCTTGCCCATCTCCACACAGGCTTTGGTGATCTCGTTGATCGTCTTCTCCGAGAATTCTTCATTCACGCGGTGGCTGTTGTCAAACGGCAGCACAGAGCTGATAATGTTTTTCTTGCCCAGCTCTTCCAATGCCTTCCTTAGCTCAGGCTGCAGCACCACGATCAATGCCGTCACCGCAAACCCCAGCACATTCTGCGCCATCCACAGTATCGTTGTCATCCGGAAAAAATAAGCCAGCAGCAAAAAAGCAAGGATGACAATCAGACCCTTAAGCAATATCCATGCCCGGGTCGTCTTCATCCATACCAATGTATAATACAGTAATACCGCAATGATCAGGATTTCCGCCACATCGCCGAAATCCATAGTCGTACGGTAACTGCTGAAGTTTTTCGCATATTCTGCCAGCTTATCCCACAACTGCATTTTTCATTAATCCCTTCAGAACAATTCTTCGTAATCGTCCGAGTCGTCCTGCGCCATATGGTCACTGCTTATGGTAACGCTTCTGCCGCCGGTCATTTCACGTCCGCGGTAAGGATTTTGCTGTCCATAAGGAGCGCTGCTTCTGGCAGGCGCTGTACGCTCTGTTACTACACTTCTTGCGGATCCTTCCGCACTTCTGACATTCTGTCCGCCACTCCGGCTCTGGCCGGAAGGTCTGCCCTGCCCAGCAGGATGGGCCGTCTGGTTTGCCGGCCGGCGCTGGGTGTTGATCTTTTTCACAGTATTGGTCGGTGCCGCAACGGTCATCTTCGGTACCGCTTTTACATAATAATAATACTCATCATCTTCAAACTGCACCTTTTCCGTCCTGCTGTAATCCAGGCAGAACCGGAAAAATTCTATCGCCTTACATACCAGCACAGTAACAACCGCTCCCAGCAGCGCACTGAAGATAGAAAGGTTGGTATCATACATAAGATCCCCCACCAGCAGGATCAGTACTTCTATCATGACTCCGGCGATCATTGCGATGGTCCAGGAATGATCCACACTCATTCTGCGAATGAGATATACTACGATCACCGTAATGGTAAATGCCACGATGGTTACCAGCATAGCCTTGCTTCCCAAAATGCCGTCGATCAGCAGGCGCAACTTCGCTGTAGCCTCTTCCGCACCCATGGAATTGATCGTAGGTGCATTGGTGATCACTGTCTGAAGCAGATAATATACCACAACGCCGCAGCTTACCGATACGCAGGAAGCGGGAGTGCCGATCAGCCCCATAGCCACCGGCATCACATAGGGAAGCTTCAGCATACACAGCACCGGTGTCAGCACCACTACCATTGCTTCCTTCGCCGTGAAACGCAGGAACAGCAGATACAGCAGTAAGAATACTACCAGTCCCACTGCAGCTGTCTCCAAAGACAACGCATACATATGCAGCAGAGAGAACATCATGGCAAATAGTACAATAAATCCGGTAGGCAAAAAGGAACATAGCAGAGAAACGATCAGTACGATCGCCATATTGTCCAGTTTTGTCATGTAACCCATTTTACCGTTTATGATACTCAGCACGATGAAGCTGAGCAGGAACTTGATCACCGGTGTAATAAACGCTTCATTCCGGCTGTATATCTTTTTCAGATTTTCTCTTAATTCCAGTAACGCAGTCATATTTCCTCCAAATTAATCTGCTGCCTACTCATTATATATAGAATTCAGCTTTTTCAGATTATTATAATAGCATTTCAGGCTTTTTTTCGCCCTGGCATAACGCAAAGAGCAGATCAGGTAGGAGGCAATTCCGTATACCACTACCGTGATTCCATAATACATCAGAACATTTTTGGCAAAACTGACCAGATCCATTTTATAAATGTCCTGCATAAAGGTCTCAAAATCATAAAAAATAAACAGAGCAAAACAGACCGCATAGGCGATCGTGGCACACAATACGGATTTCAATACCTGTATCGCAATGTAGTCACTGCGAAAATACCGGCCGATCGCCATGTTCTTTTTGCCTTCGTTTTCTTCATAAGATGCCATTTGGGTCATCAATATGATCTTTTCTTCGTTCAGCATAATTCCTCCGTCTGCGGATGCCTACAGATAACGCATCCGTTCTCCGTCCCTAGAGATTCTGGTGCTCTGCGTTCCTACAGACTTTTTGGGCAACACACTCTGGAGATCCATGGACATCTCATACTTACATTTTTCGCAAAATCTTCCGCTACGGATCGGTGCGCCGCACTTTTCACACTGCAGATAGATTGCGGATCCTTCTGTCAGCTCCAGTCTCTCTTCTCTGAGCCACTGTTGGATCTGTGAGGGTTCCACATCGCAGTTCTCTGCCACATCCTGTATTCCCACTCCGGGATTCGCGCGGATATATTCTTTTACTTCCTGGAACTTTGCTTCCATTTTTTCTCTGCAATGAGGACACAGGATCGGACCTGCTACATAATTAAATATATGTCCGCACATTCTGCAATTTCTTATATTCATTATACTTCACACCTTCCTCATCATAATCCGGCCCCACAGGCCAGCGTAACGCAATACACTTCGGATACGCCATGGGATTTCAGCAAAGCTGAGATCTCATCCAGCGTGGTACCTGTCGTATAAATATCATCCACCAGAATAATCCGGTCATATAATTTTACATCATTTCTGCCTATATTAAAAGCCTTTTTCAAATTATTTTGCCTTTCCGCGGGATTTAACCGCTTCATAGGCTCCGTATTCCGCACTCTTTTCACCAGCTTTTCATCTACCGGCAGCTGCATGTTTTTCCCCAGGGCCCGTGCCAGGCAGGCTGCCTGATTGTATCCCCGCTTCGAAAGCTTCTTTTTATGCAGAGGTACCGGTACCAGTACGTCCGGCGATACGCTGCGGATAAAATCTCCCAGATATTTTCCCATTTCTTCTCCGAAGAATTCCGCGTATTCCTGTCTTCCCTTGTATTTAAAACGGTATATGGAAGGTGCGGCCGCCGCATATTCATACAGTGTTCTGGAGCGATCAAACATATGCTGTTTCTGGTGGCAGTCGCTGCAGAATTCTCCGTCTTCCCGTATCTTTTTGCCACATTTCATACACCAGGGCGGAGTTACCACGCGAAGCTTCGGAAGACATTCCAGGCAGATCTTCTCTCCGAAAGGTTTTACGATCCTGTCACACACCGGACATCTCGTAGGGAACAGCAGCTGCCATAGTATCTTCATGCTTCCTCCCGCAAGCAGCATATCTCGGGGAGATCACAAACCTCCCGGATTCTCTGCTCCAGTGCAGTGTATCTGCGATTCTCACTGACATTGTCGATCATATTCCGGACTGTTTCACTGCTTCCCAGAATCGTGACACAGTTTCTGGCTCTGGTAATCCCCGTATACAGAAGATTGCGGTTAAACAGCATTCTCGGTCCTCCGAGAAGCGGCAGAATAACCGCCGGGTATTCACTTCCCTGGGACTTATGTATGGTGATTGCATACGACAATTCCAGTTCTTCCAGTCCGGAGAATGGGTAATTTACACGTCTGCCATCATCAAACTCTACCGTCAGTGTCGCAGCGGTATCATTGATCTCCCGTATTCTTCCCATGTCTCCATTGAATACACCCAGGCCTTTATCTATGGGAATATTATATCTGCCGACGATCTCCCATTCCAGCTGATAGTTATTTTTGATCTGCATGACCTTGTCGCCCTCACGGAACACTGCATTTCCGCACGCATGCTCTTTTTTACAGGGATCGACTGGATTCAGATACCGCTGCAGAATTCCGTTTAAGGTTTCACATCCCAGACTCCCCTTTCTCATGGGCGTCAATACCTGAATGTCAAACGGCGTTGCATTGACATATCGGGGCAGCTTATCCTGGATCAGCTGAATCATATGTTTATATATGACATTTACGTCACTTCTCTCCAGCAGGAAGAAATCCTTTGATTTATTGTCTAACGCGATCTGTTCTCCTTTATTGATGCGGTGTGCATTGACAACAATGTCACTTTGTCCGGCCTGCCGGAAGATTTTCTCCAGTGTCACCATGGGGAACGCCTTGCTGTTCATGAGGTCTCTTAATACCTGTCCCGGGCCTACGCTGGGCAGCTGATCCACGTCTCCCACAAGGATGAGTCGCGTCCCCGGAAGGATTGCTTTCAACAGCGCCTGAAACAGCAGGATATCTACCATGGACATCTCATCAATGATCACGACATCGGCCTCCAGCGGATTCTCCTGGTTTCTTTCGAAATTTGCCTTTCTGCTGTCATCTCCGGATAATGCGCTGTTCAGTTCCAACAGCCGGTGTATCGTCTTAGCCTCGAATCCGGTTGCTTCCGTCATCCTCTTCGCCGCACGGCCTGTGGGTGCTGCCAGAAAAATATCCATTCCCTCCGATTCGAAATAACGGATGATCATATTGATGGTAGTTGTCTTGCCGGTTCCCGGACCGCCGGATAAAATAAAAAGACCGTTTTTGATACTTTCTTCCACTGCTTTCAACTGCAGTTCATCCAGTTCCATGGACAGATTTTCCGCCATCCGCTCCAGTCTCTTGCGGATTGCCATGTCCTGTGACGGCAGATTCTCCGATTCTGCCATGGGAATATTCAGATTCCGCAGCATATTGGCACAATTCAGTTCTGCATAATAATAAGGTGCCGCAAACACCGCTTTTCCTTTCGCCACCAGCTTCCGGTCCACGATCAGATTATCCACCTGCGGACGGATGTTATCCTCTGTCACTCCCAATAGTTCCGCTCCACGGCAGAGCAATTGCTCCAATGGCAGATAACAGTGCCCTTCTCCTACCGCCTGTAACAGCGTATACAAGATTCCACTGCGGATACGATAATCCGAGTCCGTGTGAATTCCGATCCTTCCCGCGATCTCATCCGCGATCCGGAATCCGACGCCGCTCACATCCTCTGCCAGACGATACGGATTTTCCCGCATGACGCTATACATTTCCGCACCATAAGTATTATATATTTTTACCGCCAGTGTATTACTGATGCCGTATTGCTGCAAATATACCAGCGCTTCCCGAAGATCCTTTTTTTCTTCCATCTGGATGGCGATCTCCTGTGCTTTTCGTTCGCTGATACCCTTCACTTCCGCCAGACGCTCCGGCTCTTCTTCTATGATCCGGAACGTGTCATCGCCGAATTTTTTCACAATACGGGCCGCCAGTGCCTCTCCCACTCCGCGGATCGCACCGGATCCCAGATATCTTTCCATTCCTACACGATCCGTGGGGGTCACCGTCTCGTAGTTCTGTATTTTAAACTGTCTTCCATACACCGGATGCTCTATATACTCCCCTTCGGCAGTGATATTTTCTCCCTGTCCCAGGCCCTTACACATGCCGACACAGGTCACTTCTTCCCCTTCCATCATCAGTATCATGACGGTATATCCATTTTCACTGTTCTGAAAGACAATATGATCTACATATCCTGTAATGCTTTCCATTTTTATTCCTCATTCTGCTGTGTATTTGTGGCTGTTCTCTGCGAAATGCCCGGAAAATGCCGCGGTTGCGGTAAAAGATAAAGAAAAGGGCCGCCGGGAACGGCAGCCCGAAATACTTACTCAAGATTATAATTGCGCTTCATTTGCTCATAAAGCATCTGTGCCAGTCCCAAACTGTTCTGCTCTGTGGAATCCGATGCGATCTGCTGTACCATTTCATCCTTATAATAGTCCATCAGCTGGGAATTGGAGGAAGAAGTATCCTCGCTCTCCGGAATGGTCTTCATCATTTCTTTGAACATCTGCTCCAAAAAATAGGATTCAAACTGTTTGCAGGCATCCATGAGTTCATCATCTGTTGCCTTCGAATAATCGGAGCTGTTTAATTTATCCTGTAATTTGGAAGTCGTCTGCTTCGCTGCATTGGTGTAAGCGGTGCTGTCCAGCGCAGAGCTTCCGTACAAACTGCTAATATCCATAATTTAGCCTTTCTAGATTATTCCACGGTAATGAGCAATGCATCTCGAAAACGCTTTGCGTTTCCTTCGATGTCGGGCATTCGCCCTATCAAACCGCAATCTGACAATTTTGCCTGCCAGCAGGCAAATTGTCATCTTTCGCTTTGACATTTCTCATTACCTACGCAGGTTGTTAGCCTGCTGCAACATTTCATCGGATGCCGTAATGGCTTTGGAGTTCAGTTCATAAGCTCTCTGTGCCACGATCATATTGACCATCTCATCCACTACCTGTACGTTGGAGCTTTCCAGATATCCCTGGATGATACTGCTTCGTTCCACATTATTATTGGTAGCTTCGTTGATTGCCTGTCCACTGGCTGCTGTCTGCTGATACAAGCTGTCTGCCAGTCTCTCCAGGCCGTTCGGATTGTTGAACTGGAATACGCCGATCGTAATACCGATGGGTTGCGGATTGTTCTGTGCATCCGGATAGCAGAGGCTGCCGTCCTTGCTGACAGTAACCTTGCTCATTACATAGTTATTACTAAGGACAATAGGACGTCCCTGCGTATCCAGTACCGGAAGTCCCTCTGAGGTTGCCAGCATATTGCCACCGTTCGAAGCCAGGGTAAACTTCAGATTACCATTTCTCGTATAATAGGTATTGCCGTCCGCACCGCGAACTGCGAAAAATCCCTTACCGTCAATTGCAAATGCGGTGTCGCTGTCGGATGCCGTCAGGCTTCCTTCCTTAAACACGGAACTGATGGAAGCATTCCGTACGCCCAGTCCCACCTGTGCACTGCTCGGTTTCGCATCCCCATTAGCGGAGGTTGTTTTCGTCTGGATGTTTTGATATAACAGGCTCTTAAATTCATTCACCTGTGTCTTATAGCCTGTGGTGTTGACATTTGCCAGGTTATTGGCAATGGTATCCACATTTGTCTGTTGTGCGATCATGCCGGTCGCTGCTGTCCATAAGCTTCTGACCATATGTAGTCTCCTCTCACGCTGTCTCTGATATCATCCATGATCCGGTTTTCCATCCTGAAAGTTGTGTATCAAGGTCGGGTGCTTTTGCCCCCCGACATCATATATATCGGCTCTTTTTTATTTTAGATTACTGTACTCTGCCAATCTGGTTCACTGCTACGTCCAGTGTATCGTCGATCGTCTGCACTACCTTCTGATTCGACTCATATGCCCGGGTAATCGAAATCAGATTCACCATTTCTGATACGATCTGCACATTTGCCATTTCCAGATAACCAGATTTCACCTGTGCTTTTGCCGCAATCGTTTTGGCTCCCTGGATCGGCTGATAGTAGGTCTCGCCGTATTTTTCCAGATAATCATAATCTTCGAAATCTGTCACCTGAATCTTAGCCACTGCCTGACCATTCTGGTAGATCGTGCCGTCATCTGTGATGGAAGAATCGATCAGAGTATTCAGCCGGATCCGTCTGTTCTGTGTATCCAGGACATAGTCACCCTCTTCTGTCACCAGATAGCCGTCCTTGTTCAGTGTGAATTGACCGGCGCGGGTATATTTGGTATCTGTCTCTCCGGCCTTGTTCGTAAATTCAATGGCAAAAAAGCCTTCTCCCGACAAAGCAAGATCATACGTATTGCCCGTGATGCGGAAAGATCCCTGGGAATAGTCTGTATAATTCTCACCGATCTTAACTCCGGGATTCTTCACTCCCAGTCTCTGCACATTTCGCATGCCTACGGACTGGTCCTTGATCTTAACTGTCAGCACATCATCAAAGGACTGGCTGGTGGAGCCTTCCTTTTTATAGCCGACGGTAGATGCATTGGCCAGATTGTTGGTCATGATATCCATTCGGTTCTGCTCGTTTATCATACCCGTGTATGCGGTGTATAATCCTTTAACCATTTGTATCCTCCATTTGCGATATCGATCCTTCGACAAATGTCCGGCATCCTGCCATTTGCTTCATTAATTATCTCTGTATCCTGCAAGGAACTCTACGTATTTACCGGTTCCGATGGCTACTGCTGTCATGGGATCCTCAGCTGTCATGGTATTGATCCCTGTCTTGGCAGAGATCAGATCCTCCAGACCGCGCAGTAAGCTTCCGCCTCCGGTCAGCACGATCCCTCTGTCGGCAATATCCGCTGCCAGCTCAGGGGGAGTCTTCTCCAGAACACTGTGAATGGTCTCCACGATCTGTGCTGTGGTCTCGCGCAGAGCTTCCTCTGTCTCCTCGGAAGATACCTTGACGGTCTTCGGCAGACCGGTTACCAGGTTACGTCCTCTGACATCCATATAATCCACTTCCGCTCTCTTATAGCAGGAACCGATCTTGATCTTCAGATCTTCTGCGGTTCTCTCACCGATGAGCAGATTGTGTTTCTTACGCATATAACGAACAATGGCTTCGTCGAAATCATCTCCGGCGATCTTGATGGAAGCGCTGACTACCGTACCTCCCAGAGAGATCACGGCGATATCGGAAGTACCACCGCCGATATCCACGATCATGTTCCCGCCGGGCTTGGAGATATCAATTCCGGCACCGATTGCTGCTGCAATGGGCTCTTCTATGATGGATACCTCTCTGGCACCTGCCTGATAGGTAGCATCTTCTACGGCTTTCTTCTCTACTTCCGTAACGCCGCTGGGTACGCAGACCGCGATACGGGGCTTACGGAAGGTTCTCTTACCCAGAGCCTTCTGGATAAAATACTTCATCATTTTCTCAGTTACGGTATAGTCGGAGATAACACCCTGACGTAAGGGTCTTACCGCTACAATATTGCCCGGAGTTCTTCCCAGCATCAGACGTGCATCCTCTCCAATGGCTTTAATCTTGTTCGTGTCTCTATCAAAAGCTACAACAGAGGGTTCCTTTAATACGACTCCCTTTCCTCTGATGTATACCAGAATGCTGGCGGTACCTAAATCAATTCCGATGTCTGTGCACTGCATTTTCTATTCTACCCCTTTCCGATGGTATCAATCTATATATAAGTTTAGACTCTACACGCTATTTTAGTCATATACATCATATTATAACTGAATTTTTCCCATTTTCATAGAGGGTAATTATTATTTTTTCATAACTGTTCAATACTTTCACAATTGCAATCCGCAGGCGCATTAGATTCAGCTGCGCAGCGCCTTGTCCTTCTCCAACATCTTTTTCACATAGTAGCCGGTATAGGATTTTTTCACCTTTATGATCTCTTCCGGAGTACCCTGTGCGATCACGGTACCGCCGCGGTCGCCGCCTTCCGGTCCCATATCAATAATATAGTCTGCGGTCTTGA
>OGIL01000776.1_pt1 | contig 18387 bp, 29 predicted proteins | sample 1571751 | NCBI WGS metagenome assembly OGIL01 (sample SAMEA2581964, study PRJEB24529) | metagenome | biome: Human gut stool | place: China | collected 2011 | reverse complement strand
CCTCGGCTACTTTCTGCTCTAAGGCTATTCGTAGATTGTCCGGTAGCTTCCGTCCTTTGTTCTTTGCTCTTCGGAGTATACCCAAGCACGCTTTCGGACTTAAATAATATTTCTCCGGCACGTTGTCCTCCAAAATCTCCGATAAGGTAGATTCGTTTTCTACGTTGGGGTACTCCCCAATATTGAGCATCAAGGATTCTCCAAGCGGTGTCAACCTCCCCCCCTCTAACCATTCCTGCGTTTGCCCATTTGCCACTTGCAGGCATTGGAATATTGGCGTTTGTGACTTTTTCAAGCACGGCTCTAAAATCCTCTCCGCCGTTCCTCGCAAAAGCTCCGGGTACGTTCTCCCAAATAATGAAAGTTGGATATTTTCCATTTGTTGCTAACCTCATTTCTCTTATAATTCTTATTGCGTGTATGAATAGCCCGGAACGATTACCTTTAAGTCCTTTTCTCTTTCCGGCTATGCTCAAATCTTGGCAAGGACTTCCAAAGGTTATAATATCCACAGGTTGTATTTCATCCCCTTTAAGTTCCGTAACGCTTCCAACGTGCATTACATCCTTAAAACGGTATCTTGTTATGTCGATACAATTCGGTTCTACCTCTGCGGCCCATAACGGTTTAATGGTGCATCCTGTATCTATTCCGCTCGGTATGCCTGCTGCATAGCAGAAACCTCCGATACCGTCAAATAGGCTACCTAGTGTTAATTGTTTCAACGCTTACCCTCCTTTCTGTTTTTCTTCTCCTGTTTTCTCTTGGCGTATTCCTGCAAGTATCTTTCCTGTTCTTTGTCCTCTTCCATTCTTGCTAATCTTTTTTGATACCTTTTGTATATTTTGCAATCCTTTTCACAATCGGGGCAAGTTCTATACGGACACCCGATACATTCATGCAATCCGCCGTTCTCGTCCATATCAATACCGAATACATAAGAGAAAAACATAATAGCGAACGGAAGAATAAATAATACTGCTGCCACGGCAACGATAATTAAGATTACTGTTATTATTGTTTTCATTCCTGCCAATCCTCCAACTTTTTAACCCTTGTCTGTAGGTTGCTTATGGTTACTTTCATTTCCTCAATCTGATAAGGCAATACGTCTGTATTTTCAAACATATAAAGGACTTCTACCGCCCGGCTTATCGGTACACCATTTTTTAATCTCGGTTTGTTGGTCTTTGGGTCAATCTCTGTAAGTCTGCTGTTCTTTGGTTTTCTCTTGGTGTCCTTTGCCGGTCCTGGCATTGCTTTATTCATCATCTTGTAATACGGAATCTCTGCCCCTACAATTCCGTTAAGTCGCACTTGCCAAACCTCCTTGTGCCGTTTCGTTTTCCGCTTTCTTGCTTGCTACTGCTGTCGTTTCCTGTAACTCCTGCTCCAACTTCTCCCAAATCAGAGGAATCATTAACTTACAAACTATCATTGTGTGTATTCTGCTTTGTGTTTCCGTCAATCTCTCGCACATATACACGAATAATAAGCCTGCGTTGGCATCCCCCTCCCAATCCGGGTTATCCTGTCTTGATTTCTTAAAAAGTGGTGTTTCTTTGTACTGCTGCCCTAACTCCTGTAATATTTCTATTGAACGGTCTGTAAATATTACCTCTCCGCCCTCCTTAATCTCTGTTACGGTCAACAGTTCCATAATTTTATCTTTTTCGCTCTGCATTTTCGTATGCTCCTTTCAATTCCTCGGTGTGCATTAAGAAATGTACCGCACCGTCAAACTTAACCTTGTATTCCTCTATATCATCCGGCTTTAGGTACTGCCTGCCGTACATTTCTTTCATATCTCGCCATACATTCCACGGAATAAAGAAAAAATCATCCTGTATACAGATACATACCCCGCATAACGCTCCTAATCTGCTGTGCCTTTCCAATACGTCCATTTGCGTATCTGTAAGTACATTTCGGGTTATTCTGTCTTTGCTTGTCCTCTTGGCTTCAAACATAATAGAGCGACCGCCGTATAAGGTCCCTTGAAAGTCGGGTTGTGCGTGTGTACTAAATCTCCCTGTAAATTCTCCTGTCCTGTGGTTCTTGCTTGTTACTCTGAATGGCTCGGGTGTTTTATCAATGCTTGCTATTCCGTGGCTTTCGTACATTCTGCACCCGGCTAATATCTCTCTTTCAAAGTGCTGCCCCTGTGCATTGTTAAGCCTGTTCTTATACTGCTGCCGTATCTTATTTTCATTTACTGCTGCACTTCTTGCATTTACTACTATCATCTGTTACCTCCATTTTCTTAACTTTATTTTTTTAAAGTTCCTGTAACTCTTTTTCTGTGTCCGATTCGGTCACAATCCCTTTGTTTATCAATGTTTTTCGCTCCTTTTTGTTAGTTCATTCCACGGTATCAACTGCATACGCTTTTTACCGTCTAATTCGTAAGTAAATGATACTGTGCCATTTTTTAAGCTATGTTCTGTGATAATGTCCGTTATCTGCATTTCTGCTGTGCCTAATCTTCTCGGATAGCCTGTAATAGCCATTCCCTCAATTATTGCAACTTCTACAATATCGCCCAACTCATAAGGGCAATGTGCCATGAATACCGCCTGCTGCATATTAACAACCGCTCCTTTCTCTGATTTCGTGAATATGTAGTGTGTAATATTCCTTTCCGGGTTCTGCTCCTCATTCTTCTTTACCTGCCTTAACATCCAATGAGCATAATGCGGTAAACTGTGGTCTACTGCTGCCGTATCCGTTTCTGAATCCTATTAACTGTTTATCAAGTCCTGTGGGAATATTTGAGTTTGGGTACATTTCAAATATTTTCTTAAACCTCGTTGTATAATACGGTTTAATCTCTCTGTATTCCTCCTGTTTATCCCCGGAAAGAATCATATTGAACCATTTACCCTTAATTGGTAATATCATCATTTCAACCGCTTCTATTTCATCATCACAAAACAACCTTGTCATTCCGTTATGATAATGTTCTGCATACTGCTTATCGACTTTTAAATTTGCCCTTGCGTATCTGTCGTAGGTTGATTCTGCCGTAATCGTTCCTGTTATTCCTGTCATATCTTCGTTACAATCCCCTGCCATTCCATACCTGTAATGCAGTACCGACTTGGCATTTATAATTCTTATTCGTTGCCCCACTTTGTACTCTTTACCGCCTATCTGCATTGCCTACCTCCATTTTCCTAACTTTATTTTTTAAAAGTTCCTGTAATTTCTTTTTCTTCACATTCTCCGGCTTGCTGTCCTCGTACTCCTGTTGGCTCTTCTCCCACGCTTCTACAGGTACGCCCTCCATGTACTCCAATGGTTCAAATGTATCGGGGTCAAAGTTTTTCGGTATCTTTCCCTCTAACGCTTCTCTCTTTAAAGTTTCTTTCCACGAATGGTCTACTTTGTATCTGTCGCAAGTAAAATATGTGTAATTGAAACTCGTTACTTCTCTTCCATATCCTGCGTTTATATGTGGCATAACATTACGGCGGTTTTCCGGTCCTTTTGGGTGTGTGCAATATATTCCGTTCGGGTATTCCAATTCCGTATGAAAGCCATTGAAATACTCACACATTCCACAGATTCCATAAAATTCATTCGGTCTACACGCCCCGCAATGCTCTGTGTATACTTCTTGGTCTGTGAGGTCAAAACTCTTTGTATTATCATTCCAATGTAAAGACCTGCCGCTAAATATGCCGATTTTACACGGTGTATCATATTTATTTTTCCCTGTGCCGTATTCAAAGTTTTCTTCGCTATCTCTGAATCTGCAATATTTACAATCCGTTTCCCAAATCTTGGGCGGTATCATTTTGTTTTTATCCATTCTTTAATCCCTCACTTTCCGTAATCGTAGGTAGCAATTCCACCCTGTATAATCGTTGTATTCAAAATCAATCTTGGTAGGCTCATACCCTTTGTATAACTTTCTCCATACCTCCTTATCTTCCGGGGTCTTTGCATATTCTCTAAGTTTTCTAAAACTCCATTTATGGTCGTTTTTCTTAACCTTTGGTTTTTTAAGATTCATTGATGTAGACCATTTTTTGCAACCCTTTTTACGCTTGTTTATGTAATTTACGATGCCCTCTAATCCGTTTTCATTCGGCTGCAACCTGTCACAGTTCACGAATCCGTAATAATCTACATTGGTTCTGTATTCCGGGTCATTTGCCTTTTTCCAATTTATCCTTGTTTTGCTCCACATCAACTCTAAATCGTCACGGTTTAACCCTCCGCTATTGATTATGATATGGTGGTGGATTCTGACAGCTTTTGTACTCTTATCGTCCGAATCAATCCCTTGTAATGTAAGCTGCCCCTCTTCCTCTTCCGGGGTGTACTCGGTAACAAGCATATACTTTAAATCTTCGCCTGTTTCCCTCTTCATTCTTCTTTTGATACGGTCTAAATAGTTATGCACATTCTTTTCCGCTTCCTCCAAGGACATAGGTAAATGCTCGTTGTTGTATGTAGCCGATATATGAAAATCATTAGTACCAAAATTTGTGTTGGCAATCTGTACGAATCTTCTTTTACTTCTCTTGTCATTGAGGTTTTTTTGAGCCTGTGAGGATTTACCACTTTTCCCCTTGCCTACTTCCGGCATATTTGTAACTGCTACTATATCAACCTCTAAGTATTCCTCTCCGCAATATATCCTCTTCTCGCGGATAAAGTTCTTTCTCTTCTTTGCCATACCGTTTATTCTCCTTATACTACAAGTCCATAAGGGTACACCTATCAAACCATATACTTATACAAGTATAGTCTTATATAAGTATATAATTTTATGAATGTCCTAGATGTTAATACCCCATACAAGGTCCTCAACACGCCCTTTTTATAGCCTTTTGGCGTGTGATTTCAAGGCTTTTTTATTGACTTTGTGTAAGCCTTATAGTATAATTTGAATAGGTGTAATTATCGCTATAAGGCGGTACAGGGAACTTGCATAAGCCACTATGCAAGTTCCTTTTCTTTTGTCCTTTCCCTGTAAATCTTGGTTGCAAAATCTACCGTGTAATGTCCTCCACAACCTTTATGTTTTGCCATGTACGAACAACTAAGCGATATTTGACCGCATTTTAAGCATTTGAGTTTAAAATACGGCAATGCCGTTACCTGTGCGTTTAGGCAAGGAATATATGGTATATCCAAGCCGTTATCTGCGTGGTATCTGATGCCCTCCACAAAATCCGAATAATCTACCATGCTTCCAATGTTCTTTATGTTCTCGGTATCCAAATTCCCGACCTCTATAATCTCGCCGTTTACTATGTCTACCGTTGTATCCAAATCCTCAACTATGAAATAGCCTATTTCCTCTGCTGTTTCATAAAGCAATATATCCTGCTCGTAAATCGGTTTTCCGTACCTGTCTGCTGCATCCGTCTGTCTGCACATGGTATCTATGTTTACCTCATACACATTTGCACCCGGATAACCGCCCTTGTCTATATAATGACCTGCGGGGCGTACTGCCCCGTCACTTGGTCTTATTGGTGGCTCTGTTATATATTCGCCCTCTATCCATATCGGGTATGGCGTGCTACTGCTCTTTGCCTTTGCTTTCACTTTCCTGTACCCCTCTTTCCGCTACTGTTCCGATAATCTCCATTCTTGCCGTATCAGATACCCCCATATCGTCCACGCACGGTAACAACTGATGTATGATACCCTCGGTGTCAATCCAACGGAATATAACCACATCTGCAAGCCTTACTTTTACTGTGTTGCTTCCGTCTTTGCCTGTAAATCCCTGCAATGTGTTGTACTCCCTGTCAACGGTTGTTTTGTCTACCACGAACTCTCTTACCTGTCCGTCTACTTCCAATGCTACAATATCGCCTGTATACATTTCTTTGCCGTTCTTATCCCTGTACGGGGTCTGCTCTCCCAATGTATCTGGGAATATTTCTTTAAAATCTCCGTAAACTGTACCAATCTCCGCTATCTCGTCTGTTTCATATCCGTACGACGGCATACCATAGACCCACTTGTAAGATTCCTTTTCCCTGTCGTATGTCAATCCTCTGTACTTCATTGTCCTACCTTTCCCAAGGCTTTAGCGTAAGAGGGTGCTGCTCTTTTATTTCACGGCTACGCTCTACATTGGTCTGCAATATAAGCTGTGCCTTTTGCATTTCCTCCTGTGGCATTTCCTTGTCTTTGTAACTGTCTACAAACTCTTGGTACTCCTGTATTTTCTGCCTTAATGCTGCATCCGTGGCAGATATGACATACACGGTCCCACAATGTTTACAACGCCAATACCTGTATTCGATTTCTCCCACTTTCTTGTAGCTTGGCTTTATTTTGCCTATTGATTTATGGCACTTGTCGCATACGATAGTAGGCTTGTACCTTTTCTTTATTGGTTTCACTACTCTATACCTCCATTCAAAACCTTTAGGCTTCTGATATGCGATACTCTGAATAAACAGGAATTGGTTATGTATGTTCCCTTGTGTGCCAAAAAGTAATAATTGCTCTTTAGGTATAAATTCGGGTTATTCTTTACCTCTTCCGTTCCTGTCTTTCGTAAAGTACCTCTGTAAACGCTTCCGTCAAATATCTTTATATCCACATATTCGCCTAAGTGTTTTTCTAACTCCGCTCTATTCATTTCTTCCGCCTTTCAAGTACAGGGGTGCTACCGCACCCCTTAACAGTTATTCAGTAATCAGTTTTCCGTTTACTTCGTAAAAAGCGGAGCGGAAGCCAACGCTGACGTTCGAGTCGGAACGAGGGTCAGCCAAGTCGAGAGCGGACGGACCCGAAAGGGAAGTAATGTGGAACGCCGACCCACGGAAAGGCATATATTCGCCCTCTGTGGCATCAAAGTATACATAGGTCTTGTTTTCTTCCTCCGTTCTCTTCTCCGGGATAACGCCTAAATCCCTAAGTGCCTGTGGAATCTCTGATAATTCAACCTCTAATTCTTCAATTCTTACTCCGTCATAATCCGGCTCGTAATCATCTGCTGCCTTACTGTCTGTAATCTTGATTTCTCCACATTCTACATTTGCTCTTATCGGTCCCTGTGCTGTTCTCAACTGCTGCCACTCTTCACTATCTCTTGACAGGTCGCAATATGAGGATGCAGCTTTGTTATCTGGGATGTACTCTATAATTCCGTCCTTAATCCTTAATCCTGCCAACCATTCCCATACATTACCGTTAAGGTCTGATACTCCATAAGGTGTATGGTCGTGATTCCATGCAACCGGTCCTGTACCTGTATATGTCCGTCCAAAGTTGCTTACTTTGCCCCGTTCGTCCTTGTGGTAATAGTCTTTGCCCCAATCGGTGTTGCCGTGTGGCATTGTGCCTTTTTCCCTGCTCTGATTTAAAAGATACTCAAACTCTACGGCTGTCATAAGATGCCAACCAATGCCTTTACATCTGCATACCTGTATTGCTCTTTCGTATGTAATTTCCGTGGTTGGGTCTTGCATTGGCAAGCTGTAGGCTCTGCCGTCAATTACGACATTCGGGTACTTTGACATGTAAATGGCATCCGCCACCTTATCCCCGATTTTGAATACTGCCGGAATTTCCTCGGTATCCTTTGGTCTTACGAATCTGCACATGATAGACGGAATCCCTCTATCATCAAAAATTACTACATTGTTGTGGTCTACTGCGTTCATTGTTCCTTGTCCTCCTGTTTTCTACTTCTTTGCGTAAATTGAATGTAACTTTATGCTTCCACGCCTTTTTATGCTTTCCTCGGTATGTAATCCCGAATCAAAAAATGCACAAAAGGTAGTACCGCCGATAATGCTTGTTGCAACTATGTAGTTGCCGATATTATGAAACTCGCACCGCTTGGCGTTGCGGTAAACTGTTATATGCTTCTCTGTCCTGTTCCCTGCCACGCTGACCCTCCTTTCTAGGCGTTACCTTTACGGTAATTTCTACGTCCTCTCTCTGTCCTATCAGCATAGCCAAGGTATCATAGAAGCGTTGTACCTGTTCTCTGTTCATGTATCGTCCTCTCTTCCTCTGCTATGTCAACTGCTGCCTGTCTGATTTCTTCACAATCTGCTTTCAGCAGGTCGGCGGTCATTTCCATAACTTCCAATGGTAGGTTTTCATCTACCACTAGAGAGCCGACCATATCCGCCAACTCTCTAGCTTTTTCCTGTGTGTTTAAATTCAATTCCTTGTATCCTCCTGTATATCTGAATGGTTAAGCCGTTCTGACCGTGCCTTTTGATAACTGAATACCAATCATCACGCCTTTAATCTGCTGTCTTTCGCTTTCAGACATTGTTTTGAGGATTTCGATAAATTCGGTTGTTTCTCTTTTTTCTCTTTCTGCCTGTAATGTAATGTCCTGTGTTCTTGCTTCCAACATAGGCTTGACCTCCTTTCTTCCCGCAACTTACTCTGTGAGTATGTAACTATTATATGTGCGTGAGTAACTATTGTCAATACTTTTTATTCTTTTTTGTTGCGTAACTCACATTTTTGTGATATTATCATTTTCAAGGAGGTATAAAGATGAATGAGCGTCTTAAAGAACTAAGGAAATGTTTAGGCGTAAACCAAGAAGAGTTTTCTACAAAGATTGGTGTTACTCGCTCTGCAATTAGTCGTTTGGAATCCGGGGATATAAATTTTACCGAGCAAATGATTATTTCTATCTGTAGGGCATTTAATGTTAATCGTGCATGGCTTGTTGAGGGCGTAGGCGATATGTTTACTAATCTGCCGGAAACAATCTTGGACGAATTGGCGTTGCAGTACGAACTTACAGACGAGGAAAAAGACTTAGTGAGTGATTTTTGTAAACTGCCTAAAGAGCAAAGAAATGTTGTTATGGCGTTTCTTCGGGGTAAAAAATAAGGGTCGGTTGCCCGGCCCTTTCATTTTACTCTTTTGTGTATATGTACTGTATAAAGCGGTGGATTCTCTCCAATGCCTTTATATCGTCTATGCACATGAGCATATCCATAATGGATTTTCGTATTTTTTGTTTCATTTGCGTTTAAACCCTCCTTTGCTTGTATATATTATACTGCTGCAATATGGGTTTTTGTTAAATTTTGGTACGATTTCCAATATTATGGAAATTATTTGTAATCGCTATCGAATAAATCGGTTATTTTCATATTTAACGCTTTTGCTATGGCTTCCAATTCTGCTATAGTTGGGGATACTTTTTCATTCTCAATATTATTGAGTGTGCTTTTGCTAATCCCTGTCATTTTCGATAGCTTGACAAGTGTTACTTTTTTACTGTTTCTTGCCTGCCAAGTTAGTATTTTCATTTTGCACCTCCTAGATATTTTTTATTATCCCCGGAGGTTGGTAGGCTATTATTTTTAAGGAGGTTTATATGGGAATTTTCACAAAAGGACAGCGTAATATTGCAACTTCTGTATATGAGGATGCAAAGAAATATTTAAAACCAAAGGACGGACATACTCACGTTGTTATGTTTAATAGTTTTAGTAAGCTAATCAATGAGATTTTTTGTTGTGAAGATAAGTACACAACCCAAATAGACGAAATTGTATCTAGGATGCAGGAGGATGGATACGAAATTGTTGATATTAAGGTTACTATTTTGCAAAACCAAGGAAGTGGATTCTTTGGGGATAGCATGGAGGGTTATAGTACCTTGATTATATATAAATAAAACAAAAACCGCCAACTACTGCAATAGCTGACGGTTTCCTAATTCCTTTTGTTAGACAAAGGAACTGATTTAAACGCACCTGTATTATAGCAGATTTTCTATCGTCTTTCAAAGGGTTTTTATTTTTTATACCCATTTTCTAAGAAAGGCGGTTTGCTATATGTCTACCACGCATTTTTACTCACATTACCCAACCATAGAATATAAAACCTGTGCTTTATATGTCCGTTGTTCCAAGGAAGAACAAGCCAAGTTTGGCGATACCATAGAAGCACAGATAGAGGACTTAAAAGCCTTTGCAAAGCTGCACCATTTAAAAATATATGCAATCTATGTAGATGAGGGTCATACTGCCCGGAAGAAATATAACAAGCGTAAGGAATTTATGCGGATGCTCCAAGATGTAGAATTGCATAAGTTTGAGTATATCATATTCACAAAATTAGACCGTTGGTTTCGTAATATTGCCGATTTCTATAAGATACAGGAAATACTTGATAACAACGGCGTAACTTGGCTTACTGCCTTGGAACGCTACGAAATGGAAACAACCAACGGCAAACTTAACGTAAATATCCGCCTGTCTGTCGCACAGGATGAAGCCGACCGGGATAGTGACCGTATTAAGGATGTATTCCGCCTTAAAGTTAAAAAGGGGGAAGCTATTACAGGCAGCCTACCTATTGGCTTAATGGTTGGAGAAAATGGTAAGGTTGATATTGACCCGGATACTGTGCAAATCGCTTATGATATGTTTGATTATTTTGAGGTCCATAATAGCAAGCGTGGCACTCTCCTGTATCTCATTGATAAATACAACCGCTATTTCTGTTATGAAACTATCGCTCGTGCTTTGCGGAATCCTCTTTACAAAGGGGAATACAGGGGCAACCCGGATTACTGCCCTAAGATTATCGACCCTGCCCGATTCGACCGTATACAGGTGCTTGGTAAGCGTAATGTTAAGGTTCGCAAGAATAACCGTTACTATGTCTTTTCCGGCTTGGCTCAATGTAAAGAGTGCGGTCATGCCCTCGTAGCCAATACAACCGTACAAAAAAGGTATAACAGGGAATATACACAATACAGATGCAATTATTACTCAAACTCTCATTTATGTACTCATTCGCACGGAACAAATGAGAAAGTTATAGAAAAATACCTGTTGGATAATATAAAGCCGGAACTTGAAAAGTATGTTACCGCTTATGAGGTAAAGCAGAACGCACCGACCAAAAAGGCGGACCCAAGCAAAATTAAAACCAAGATGCAAAGGCTCAAAGAATTGTATGTAAATGAATTGATAGACCTTGACGATTACCGCATAGAATACGAACAATACAAACAGGAACTTGATAAACTTACCTCTACTGCTGCCCCGGAAGTAAAAGACCTGTCGGCTATTCGTTCATTCCTTGCCCTTGACCTCCAAAGTATATATGATAGTCTGACCCCACAGGAAAAGCGTACTTTGTGGAGTAGTATTATTGATAAAATCATCATTTCAGACGGTGGAGATATTGAGATAGTATTTTTATGATGTTTGTTGTACTATCTCATACGCTCCTGTAGGCTCATCAGCTAGTATTATTGGAGCATCTGATACCAATGCTCTGGCAATAGCTACTCTTTGCTGCTGTCCACCAGATAATTTCATAACATTTCTTTTTATTTGTTTTTTATCTAAACCCAGTTCAAACAAGATACTTTCATCTGCTGATTTATTTACTAATCTAATATTTTCAATTGGTGATAAATAATCTATTAAATTATAGTTTTGAAATACTAAAGATATATTATTTTTTCTATGATTACTATATCCTTTCTTTTGTATATCTTCATTCTTAAACAATATTTGTCCTGTTTGAGGTTTATCAAGTCCAGCAAGTAAGGAAAGAAGTGTAGATTTTCCTGCTCCTGACTTTCCTACTATCGCATAAAACTTCCCAAGTTCAAATTTTTGATTTACTCCTGACAAAACTTTTTCTTTAGAATTGGCATAACTATATGATACATTCTTTATTTCTAATATTTCCATAATTTTCTCCTAACTTATTTTTGATAATATTTCTTTAGGCTTCTTGATTAATATTAATGAAGAAGCAAATACAACTGATAAAACAATAATACTTATTAATATTAAATAACTTTGTCCAAGTGTTGTAATATTTAACATAAAACTACTATCATTTATTAAATTTCCACCAGAAATCATTGAGTTCTCTGAGTTAATTAATCCACCTGCAATTACTTTTATCAATACATTTCCTAAAAATAAGGAAGATATTATACTTGGTATCGATATGAATAATAACTCGAATATAAATTGCATTATAATTTGTATCTTAGATGTTCCAATAGATAAAAATATACCTATTTCATAAATTCTTTCTCTTAACCATAGAATCAAAATCAATGAAAGAACAATAATCCCGCCTAACATAATAGAATAAGTCATTATTTTTATCATATGTTTTATTCCACTCACTGACTCTAAAGACTCTTCAAATGCATTAGAATCTTTTTGAACAAAATACTTTGACTCATCAATCTTAAGCTCTTTCAATTTGTTTAAGGCTAAGTCTGTAGATTCTGCGCTACTAGAATACATTAAAATTTTATTTGCAATTTTGTTATTTTCTGATTTATTTAATATCTCTTGGCTTGTTGAATAATCTACAAACACCATATTTTCACTAAAATCAGAAGATAATCCTGTATATGTTTCTTGTTTTTTACCAGAAAAGATTCCTATAATTTTAAATTTATGACTTTTTATTTTTCCACTTTCTTCAATGTCAAGTAATTCAAGATTAACTTCATCACCTAATTTTAGATTATTTTGTTTAGCAAATTCTTCATGAACAATAATTGAATTCTTATCATTTTCTTCTATATTTTTTCCTTCTTTAATTGTAAACACTCTACTGCTAAACAAAATATTTCTTTTAGTATTATTTGTAGCTTCGAATGAAACAACATTCTTAAATTCGTCAGATAAATCTTCTCTATTTATTCTTTGTTCTCCGCTAACTACTTTAGCATCTTTTAGTTTTGCTAATCCATCATATTGAATTATTATTTTTTCAACTTCTTTTATTTTTTCAATATCTTTAAATTGATTAACGTTAAAATATTTACCATCTTTTTTTGTTATTGATATTGAAGAATTAGAACTTTCATATAAAGTCTTTTCTATTTCATTGCTTGATTTCATTATTGTTAAACAAGAATACAAGCAAGAAAGAACTATAGTTAATATGATAAAAATTATTAAAGTTCTATTTCTCTTTCTTGTAATATATGCTATAGCATTTTTTATCACTTTCCTAACTACTCCTCTCTATTTTCTTACACACAACTGTACTTAAGCTCAAACATAACGTAAGTAATAGGCATGCTCCTCTTTATACTAATTTTTTCATAAATTTTTCCTCCTTTATTTTTACACAATAGCAGTTTATAACTATTTTCAATAATATTCTACACACCTTTTATGAAACGTTGATGAAATATAATTTTTTATTTTTCCAAACTATGGTATAATAATATAAATATTATGCTTAAAGTTGTTCTTACACAATTAGTATATGATCGATTAGTATATGAGCAAGCACAGTAAGTGTACGGACACTTACGGAAAAATTGATGAATCGACCCTTTGGGATCTGCTTCTTTTTTTATCAATTTTTAGCTTGTTAGGGAGAACCCTAAGACCCCGAAATACACCTGAAGAAGAAAAGGCTCTTTTTGAAATTTGTAATGCTTTAAACATGAATGGAATTCTAGAGACAATTTCGGGGTATGCTATTCAAGAAGAAATTATTAAATAATGAGAGTATGTTATTCTATTTTATTGAGAAGAAAGACGCCTGCATAAAAGTTTGTTTTATGCAAGCGTCTTTAACTAATTGGAATAAAATGATTAATCCAACTCTGCCCCTAACTCATACCTCCAATACTCAGACGCTTCATACTTCTTATTTTTGTGAAAATGAGCATTTGTCAGTTCACATTCCTTGTTAAAAGACATAATCAGCTAACTTTCAGAGCTTTACAGAGCTTGACAGAGAGTGACAATAGGTTGGAGCTCTCCTAAGACTCTATTGTAGGTTCGATTCCTATAGGAGACGCTCATTTTTAGCGGTAATGAAGATAGTTTCATTGCCGCTTTTTTCATGCAGAATTGTAATTTCAGTGACAAATTTATCAGCGAAACAAGGCAGAAAAGACTGATTTTGTCAGCGGGGATAGATGCTTGTCACCGATTCATATTTTTAGGTCTGTCACCCAAAGGGATTAACTACAGTGTAGGATGAGTTTTGGAGTGTAAAATTAGGAAAAGCAGTGAGACAAAACACTATATTCTTGCCTGTGATATCAGACCTGTCGGAAGAGTCCGCTCAGATTAGATAAATACAATCTATTCTGGACGGGCTTTTTTGCGTTCAGGGAAAGGAAGTTGCCTATGGAAGAAAAGAAGGAATTGCTGGATCAGGATGAAAGAGTTGTAGAGATTGAGCTGGAAAGACTTCGGGGATTTGTAAACCATCCATTCAAGGTTCAGGCGGACAGTCAGATGATTGAATTGCAAGAGAGTATTAAGAAGTATGGAATATTAAATCCTCTGATAGTCAGACCGAGGCAGGATGGGACTTATGAGATTATATCGGGCCACAGAAGAAAATTTGCAGCTGAAAAGATTGGTTATCGTAAGGTACCTGTGATCATTCGCGTATTAAAAGATGATGAAGCGGTTGTATCTATGGTTGATTCAAATTTACAACGGGAAATGATTAGTCCAAGCGAAAAAGCATTTGCTTACAAAATGAAGTATAAGGAAACAGATTCAGCAGCGAAGTGCCGAACAGAAGCTGACCAGGCGTAGTACCATGTCTGTGCCTGAAATGCGAAAGCTGCTAGGACTAAAAAAGACAGACAGTTACTGGCTGGTCCATAAAAATTTTTTTAAGACGGAAGTGATTGGTGGGATGATGCGGATTGATCTTGTCAGTTTCGAGAAGTGGTATGTCAATCAGGTGAAGTATAAAAAAGTAGACGGCGAAGAACCGGGAAAAGAGTCAGATGTTACAGGAAAAGATACAGTATCCTTGGAGATAAAAGAATATATATCCAGACAGGAGGCAGCGGAGCTGGCCGGAGTGGGTGTATCAACAGTTACCAAGTGGATGCAGACCGGAGAATTCCAGTGTGTCGGAGCCGGAAAGGTTCTGAGGGTTCACAGGTAGCAGTTCCTGAACTGGTTGATTGAGCACAGGGAAGGAGTGATATAGCATGGCATTTATCAGGCACCGGAGAAAGACATACTCTGTGGTATATAAAATCCTGGATGAGAATGGAAAAGAACATACAACATCTGAAACATTTGCTACGCAGAAAGAAGCAGATAAACGGAAAAAAGAAATTGAGTACAAGCAGTCTATCGGAAAATTTGAGGTTCAAAAGTGTGCAACATTGAAAGAACTGATTGAAGAATATGTGCAGATATATGGACATGACAAGTGGGGTGTTTCCACTTACTCTGGTAATGTGGCTTTGATAAATAATTACATTCTTCCCACAATCGGAGATACCAAGCTTGCAGGCATCAATACACATTTTATAGAGAAGTATTATAAGGATCTTCTTAAAATGCCGGCGGTAAAGTGTACAAAGAATCCGGCTGTGGATGCAACCGTTCCGAAAGCAAAGAAGCAGGAGCGTGAGATCTGGACAGCAGAGATGCTTATGCAGGCATTGGAAGCCTGTGATAACAAAATGCTCAAAATAGCATTTCACCTTGCATTTACGGCAACACTTCGTATCGGTGAACTTCTGGGACTGACCTGGGATGATATGGATATTTTGGAAGAGGCGATTGCAGATAACAAAGCCTATGTTATCATCAATAAACAGGTAGAGAGAGTATCAAAGGATGCAATAGAAGCACTCAATTCAAAAGAAATTATCATGATATTTCCAAGCCAGAAAAAAAATAACAGGACGGTCAGAGTGTTGAAAACACCGAAGACAGACAGCAGTGTCAGGAAGGTGTTTATTCCAAAATCAGTAGCACAATGTCTGATTGATCTGAAAGCAGATCAGGATGAGATAAAGGAAGTGCTTGGAAATGAATATCAGGATTATAATCTGGTAATGGCAACAACATTTGGTCTTCCTATAGGAGACAGCTATCTAATGACAAAAATGCAGGAAATCATAGATGCACTGGGATTGCCAGATGTAGTATTTCACAGCTTGCGTCATACAAGCGTAACCTACAAACTAAAACTGAGTGGTGGAGATATCAAGGCCGTGCAGGGAGATTCCGGACATGCTCAGGCGGATATGGTAACGGAAGTATATGGACATATCCTGGATGAAGACCAAAGGAAGAATGCAGAGCTTATGGAGAATGCCTTTTATAATAAGGAAAAACTCAATCCACAAATGAAAGAGCAGGATGAAGGCAGCAGTACGATTACTGTACCGGATGGAGTGGATGCAGAGCTGCTGATGAAGGTGCTGGGAAATCCGGAGACGAGTGCGTTACCTACATCATAGGCAAAAACGATGAAAGTATAATAATAGGTAGAAAGACGATTCTGTATAGATTGATAGTCTGTATGGTATCGTCTTTTTTATTCTCATATCGTGTGATATAATTCAAATTAAAACAGTAAAAATATTTGTTATGCATTTGAGTAAATGCCAAAGACTTATTAAACAGAAAAAAGTCAATGGGGGGATAGTCATATGAGAAAGAATGATAAAAAGCAAACAGAACCAACATTTTTGAAAATCATATATTTTGATGAATTAGCTGCGCAGGATTATTTAGATATTACTAATGGTGGAAGATTGGACTGGAGTAAAGAAGATAATAGAAAACGTGCAGCAGAAATATTAACAGAAATAGAAGCACAAGCTCAAGGTGGATTCAATATTTTAAATTTTATCAAAGGTAGCTTAGCGGGGAATGTAGATGCAAAGGCATCTGGTGAAGTGTCGAAGTTATTTGATTCTACAATAAAGAATACTTTGCTTACTGATTATATAAAGGAAGCTTATAAAGACGAAAGAGTAAAAAAGTTTGTAAAATCTGGAGTATATGCACCACAGAATTCAATTTCACTATATAAGATGTATAGTTCTTATCTTACAGTAGTACCTAAAGATCAGATGCCAATAGATATGGAAAAATTAAATGATGCATTGTTGGGAGAAAGAGGTTACTATGGAATGTTACTTAAAACAGAAGATACACCAAGTTCTGTTTTACGATTTAATATAAATGCTTTTAAAAATAATTATAACTTAGCAGATTTAAGTAAAATGGAACTGGTATATTATGGAATTAAGGTTGGTGCTTGTAAAGAAACAGAACTTACAATAGATAAAGAGTTTGATTTTCAGAAGAAAAAAGCGGAAGTTACTGCTGAAAGCATTTTAGATGGAGATGCTCAGTCACATAATGAAGAACTATATGTATATGATATTGTCTTAGCAGGGGTTGAAGCATGAAAAAAATAGTAATGTTTTTTGGATCAGATAGAGCATTTGTAGAAAGAATTCCGAAGGCATATAGAAATTTATCTGATATTGCTATGCAGATGGATGATGAAAATAAACAGATGCAGTTGGTATTGGTTGGCTTACCAGGAAATGAAAATGCTCCTTCCAAAACAAAAAAATCGAAAATAAAAGTAAATAATTTTGTTATATTTGCGGATGAATATAGTAGTGTAAATGAGCATGTGATAATCAATTTTTTAAGCTTTATTTCAAAATTATCTATAACAAATATGTATATTCAAAATCCGCCGATTCATTTACAAGAACAAATAAAGCGTGCATTTGATAGTACAGGTATAGTTGAGGAAATCCATCAAAATTATAATGTGATTACTGAAAAAACGATTAAAGAAATTAATGCAGACTTTGACAAAAGAATCATAGGACAGCAATCTGTAAAAGAGCAAATACTGAAATCTATTTTTCCTATCATGAATAATGTGCAATATAAACCAGTTGTGCTTCTGTTCTATGGAAATTCTGGAATTGGTAAAACGGAAACAGCGCAGTTCCTTACAGAAAAAATTGGTGGACAAATTTTAAGGAAACAATTTTCAATGTATCAGAACAATGAATCTGCAAATTATTTATTTGGCGGAAAGTATAACGAAAAGAGTTTTGCGAAAGATTTAATTGGTAGAGATTCAAATGTAATTTTATTAGATGAGTTTGATAAGGCATATTCTGTATTTCATAGTGCATTTTATCAATTGTTTGATGAAGGAATCTATGAAGATCAAAATTATAAAGTTGATGTAAGGCATGCACTTATTATATGTACCTCTAACTATAAATCCAAGGATGAAGTGAGGGAAAAACTAGGGGATCCTATTTTTAACAGATTTGATGGAGTTATAAGATTTACGGATCTGGATTCTGAAGCTAAAATCGAAATCGCGCGGAAAGAACTTGATGAATTGGATGAAGAAGGTACTATCTCGGAAAATATTAGGCAGAATCTTCTTGTGAATTCTACAAGACTTGAAAATGCACGAGAGATACGAAGATTAATAAAGGATACAAAATCATTAATTGAAATAAGAAAAATATGTGAATAAGTAATTAGTTTGAACTATTGGACACTGCGGTCTTTATGGAATGACAGGGCAGACATATGAATGTGAAAATTTTGTAGTAGTTCTTTGGGGTTATAACACTGCAAGCAAAAATCT
>OGIL01000774.1_pt1 | contig 18390 bp, 9 predicted proteins | sample 1571751 | NCBI WGS metagenome assembly OGIL01 (sample SAMEA2581964, study PRJEB24529) | metagenome | biome: Human gut stool | place: China | collected 2011 | reverse complement strand
TACACTAATTTACAGTTTTCATACGCTTGAATTCCGTAGGAGCAACCCCGAACTGCGCCTGAAAACATTTTGCAAAATAAGATGGAGATGAAAAACCAACCTGAAAACAGGCTTCACTAACCTGCACCCCATCTTGAGAAAGCAGCACTGCTGCTTTCTTCAATCGGATAATACGAATAAAATCGTTCGGGGTCATACCCGACACTGCTTTCAGTTTTGTGAACAATCCTGTACGGGAAATCCCTATTTCTTGCGCCAACACATCAACAGAAAAATCTGAATCTATCATTCTACTTTCGATAATACCAGTCACTTTTTCCAAAAATTCTTTATCAATCCGCGAACTAGCAACAGAAGCGGAAGGAAGCATCGGTTCGGTCTTGAAACTTCCCTTCATTCGCTCTCTATTAGACAGCAGACTATGTATCTGCGCTTTTATAATATCTGAAGAAAATGGTTTTGCTACATAGAGGTCTGCTCCATTCTCCAATCCTTCCACATAATCTCCTGTTTCCACCTTTGCAGTAAGCAAAACAACTGGTAAATGACTTGTTCGGAAATTCTGTTTTATTTTCCGGCAAAGTTCCATACCATCCATGACAGGCATCATTACATCACTGATAACCAAATCCGGCATCAGTTCACTTAATAGATCAAGCGCTTCCTTACCATTCGAAGCACAAGTAATCTGATATCTAGGAGCCAAAAGCATTCGTAAATAATTTAATAAATCCTGATTATCATCTACGACAAGAATGTGATAGGGCTTCTGTTCAGTCACATCAATAGGTGCCTGAGGCAATATAACAGTCTGCCTAGCCTCATCTTGTAAAGTTTCACCTTGTTCACTTCGATCGAACCATATAATGAATGTGGCTCCAAGGCCCAATTCACTTTCCAGTTTTAGTTCACCATGCATCAGACTCACCAGTTTTTTCACCAACAGTAATCCTACACCTGTCCCTATATTATCAGTGGGCCTGTTCTCGCGTATCTGATAAAAAGGAGTAAAAATCTTCTCTTGCTCCTCTACGGCTATTCCTTGACCATTATCTTTGATCCTCAATTCCAATTTGTTTTCCTCTGTGGGAATCAAATCAATCCAAATATGGGAAACCGTGAATTTTAATGCATTTGTAAGCAAATTGCTCACTATTTTCGTAAATGCCTCCGGATCTACTTTAGCGTAACAAGCCGCATCCGGCATTGTAAGTACAATTTTGACATTCTTCAGTTCCGCCGAAAGAGAGAAACGTTGACAAACAGCTGCCAGAATCGCTTTTATGTCAACATCCACCAAAGTAACATTCATCCCCCCCGACTCTACTTTACGGAAATCCATAAGCTGATTCACCAAACTAAGCAATCGCTTTCCATTACGCTCAATAACTAAAAGCTGGGGCATAGCCTCTCCGATACTTCCCGTAGATCTCATCACATTTTCAAGAGGAGCCAATATCAAGGTAAGAGGAGTTCTTATCTCATGTATCATATGCGTAAAAAACTCTATTTTACTTTGATAGATTTCCTTGTCTTTCTCTACTGCCATCATCATTAATTTCTCACGTTGCTTTTTATTCATGCGATAATATAAACAAGCCAACATACCTATTCCCATACAAACATACAAAATGATAAAACAGGTAGAAGCCCACCAAGGTGGAAGAACCCTAATAGGAAAAACAATCGCATTTTCGTTCCATACTCCATCACCATTAGAAGCACTGACACGGAATGTATAATTCCCAGAAGGAAGATTAGTATAGGTCACACGAGGAGCTGAATTTGTTTCAGTCCAATCTTTTTCAAATCCTTCCAACTTATATTTATATTGATTTTTAGAAGGATTAGCATAATTAAGCGTAGCGACAGACAAACTGAAAATGGAGTGTTTATGTTCCAGTACCAAATGATCTGCATACGTAATGGAAGTAGATAAAGGAGAATTGTCACTCCCGACTTTTACCGGTTTGTTGAACAGCTGAAAGTCAGCTAGAACCACTGTCGTTTTTTGATTAGGAGAAGCAAGTCTATCCGGATGGAATTCATTAAATCCATTAATACCTCCTACAAAAATAGTACCGTCCGCCAACTGTATTCCCGAATTGGGCAAAAACTGATTTTCCTGTAATCCGTCCAGCTTGTTATATATCTTGATACTCCCATTCTCCGGCTGGTAACAATACATACCATTGCTGGTCGTCAGCCACAGTTCATTATTTGCCGCTATAATCTTGTGTACCACACGTATGTTCTCCGGTAAAACCACTTTCTCAAAAACTTCCTCCTCATAATTATATTTTAAAAGGCCGCATCCATCTGTTCCAAACCATAAATTTTCTTTTTCATCCAAACAAGCAGTAATAATCTTATTGGAAGGAATAACGGACTGATTCTCCTCTTCCCCCGTTCGTAAAGAAAAATGTTCCCATTTTTGTGTTTTCCTATCCAAACGAAAAATACCTTGATTAAGCGAACATACCCATAGATACCCTTTTTTATCTTCCATTATATAAGACACATCAGCCGGATGTACCTCATAAATCCGTTCAAAATCATCTGTTTCAGGAATATATTTATTCAAGCCATTAGTAGTTCCCACCCACAAGCACTGGGCGGAATCTTTATAGAGCGCATAAATACCTGATGCATACAAAGATCTGGAAGAACTACCGAACTTATAATTCTTAAACTTTCCAGTTTTTAGATCCATTATATCAAGTCCGCCCATATACATTCCGATATACAATTTATCACCATCCTGTAACAAAGCATGAATATTATGATAAGTCGGACCGGAAACAGAATGTTGAGGTTTATAAGATTTAAATGTATTTTTCTTACGATCCCAATAAAAGAAACCGGCATCATCAGTCCCTAACCAAAGATTATCTTGATCCGCTTGAGCAAAGACGCTGATAATCCGAGCATCCAACTGAGTATTTCCTCTATAATAGTGTATAAAACTATTTCCTGTTGGTGGAATATAATTCACTCCGCCAAAATAAGTGCCTACCCAAAGCGCCTGTTCATGATCCACAAACAAAGTCTGCAGATAATTATCATTCAACCCGTTAGTCTGTCTGTAATCCGAACGTAATGTTTCACCTTTTCCTGTAACAATATTATAGCTCGTCAATCCTTCATCCGAAGCTATCAAAAGCTCTCCTGGTATCCACTCCACAATACTTCGTACCTGAAGCACCCCTTTAGAATCTGACGGTTTTAATTTTTGTACAAGTTGTTTATCCTTCTTTTCCAGTAAATAAAGTCCGTTTCCACTACTTCCCACCCACAGGTTCCGCCTTGAATCTTCAAATAAAGTGATTGTATTCTTTACCCCATCTGCTGCAACCTGTTGAAAAAGATCCTCCGATGGAACAAATCGGCTTACTCCAGCATTCATTGTAGCTACCCAAATAATACCGGAACTATCTTCTAATATATATGAAATGTAATCGGAATTTATTTTTCCAAGGGCCGTATATTGATACAACTTGTCCGCATGAGAATCATAATGAAAAAGGCCTTGCCCCACTGTACCTATCCACAATGTTTTTTTACTATCCAGCATAATATGGCTGACAGGTGTATTAATCTTTACCCCCGACACTGTCTGTACGTCAAAAGTAGAGAAACTCTCAGTCCGAAGATTAAATAAAGCCAATCCCTGATCACTACCTATCCAAAGCCTTTGCCTGTCATCTTCTCTTATAGTATAAATACTAGAGCCTAATGAAGGAACCCGCTCATCCCGCCATACACGAATTCCGTTACCATCAAAACTATGTACCCCATCAATCGTTCCAAACCACATCCGGCCCTTCATGTCCTGAGATATACTATATACAGCATTGTTTGCCAAACCTTCATTAATAGTATAGTGCCTTACATTTCTAGTCTGGCATCTAACCGCAAGGCATAGTATAAAAAGAAAAGCAAATAGCGAAATCCGTTTATTCATAGTTAGATATTTCTATTGATCATTGTTCTTCTCCATCATTGGAAGTCCAATAAAATGAACCAAGGTTTCTTGCAAAAATAATGCTTTCTTATGATTTAGCAGGTATACAAAGAAAGTTATTTAATTTTAGACTTAAAATACAATGAGATGAGGAATGCTACCAGCCCCCACCTCATCACATTATCCACACAATGAAAAACTTTATTGCAATCTGATTGCAAATCCACCTCCCGGAGCCAAATGTATTTTCAACTTATCCCGCTTGTTCAAACGAACGGACTCGCGTTTGAAATCCTTGCCAATACGATGCGCATTCATACCATCTTTAAATAAATCCCCCACATAATCCTTATCTCCAAGGAAAGAACAATCTATCTCAAGATTTCTTGCTACTCCATCCGTAATGCCACCGATATACCAGCTATCTCCTTTCCTACGTGCAGTTACAATGTATTCTCCCAATTTGGCATCCAAAATATGTGTTTCATCCCAAACTGTAGGAATGCCTGTTATAAAATCAGTACATTCAACTTCTCGTTCATAATTGCCCGGTGTGTCACACAGCATATTCAGCGGAGATTCAAATATCACATACAAAGCCAATTGCCGGCAACGGGTACCTTGGCTCATCGGTTCAGAGTTACAAGGGAAATAACTGCCCTTCACAGCATTTCTCATTGCACCTTGTGTATAATCCATCGGTCCTGCCACCTGGCGGATAAAAGGAATCGTCACATCATATTTTACCTGGTCCACACTCTCCGGACTCCATTTCATGTTCTCCAGTCCATGAACTCCCTCAAAATTCAATACATTAGGATAAGTACGATTCAATCCAGACGGCTTATACATGCCATGCAAATCAAGGAGTAATTTATATTTAGCACAGGTTTCCGCCGCCCGATAATTGAAAGCGACCATTTCCTGATCATCCCGATCCATAAAATCAACTTTGAAACCCTTCACTCCCAGTTCGGCATAATAACGACACAGATTTTCCATATCTCTGTCGAATGCATAATAACCGGCCCATAAAATAATACCTACATTCCTGGCAGCCGCATAATCCACCAGTTCTTTCAAATTGATATCTTTTACCACCTGCATCAAATCAGCCTGCAGATTAACCGCCCATCCTTCATCCAATATCACATACTCCAACTGATGGGCAGCTGCGAAATCAATATACGCTTTATAAGTATCATTGTTCACTCCCGTTACAAAATCCACTCCATCCAGATTCCAGTCGCTCCACCATTCCCAAGCCACTTTACCCGGCTTTATCCATGAAAGATCACCAATCCGTGAAGGTGAACTAAGCAAATAAGTCATACTACTTGCAGCCAAATCCTTATCATCAGTCGTAACAATCGCCATGCGCCAGGGAAAAGTACGTGGTCCATCAACCTTCGCTATAAAATTCTCACGTTTTTCCACAATCATCTGCAAGTTATTATGTCCTCCCTGACGCTTACTTGCAGGATAAGGAGCATGTACACCTGTCAAACTGTTACCACCTGTCGCCCCCGACAAATAAAGCCCCGGATAATTCTCCAGATCCGATTCGGTAATACACACTTTAACTCCGTCACCGACTTCAACGACTAATGGAAGAAACATCAGCTTCTGCTTATCCAATTCCGAAATTTTACTAATAGTATATGTATTCTCAAACGCACTATAAAATTGATCCTCACTACGCGGTACCACATAAGGCACAATAGCCGTTTTATCAGTGGTAAATTGATAGTTCACTTCTTCTTGAAGAATCTTGAACGGCTTTTTCATTTGATTCACGAAACGATAGGCTATTCCATCATTATATGCCCGGAATTCCACACTCCATCCTTTCCTAAAACAAAGTACTAGTTTCTTATAATGATCCCGTAGCTGGCTGCTGCGATAAAAAGGTGAATCAATCAACTGGTCCACCTCTTTCCGGGAACTGCTTGTCAGTTGCGGATGATCCCCCCACACGGTTCCGTTTTCCAAAGTCATTGACAATGGAGAAGCGGCAAGCACCTGCTTTCCGTTACATTTTATATCATAAGTCAACTGTTCCCCTATGGTTATAGTTGTATTCAAATGTCCATCAGGCGAGTTCAGTTGGAACACTTTCCGTGCCTGTGTAGTCAATACTATCCAACTGCATAAAAATAAAATTGTCAGCTTTTTCATTATCTGTTAGTTTAAATTAGTTAAAACTTCCGCACTTAACTTAGAGTGGGCAGGCAAGGGTACGCAAACTTCAGAAATCACATTTCCACGAATATCTTTCAACAAGACCGGAGCATACACCTTCCCGTTCACCTTTATTTCAGAATAATCCCCTATAAAAGCAACCTTCCATGTCAACTTCTTAGAAGTGTTATTCTCTATATCAGTCCTCATCCTGCCTCCATGCTTAACAGTGATATATCCATCAAAAACAGGCAGATTTTTAATTTCCGCCTTTTGGGAATCGCCCGCCAGACGCGAGCAAGTCGCCACACTGCTTTCACTAGCCAAAGGCTTGACTCCCATAGCTCCACACACCGTACCTTCAATGATACCATAAGATACTTCAGGATACTCAGACCTGTTCATGTGAGGCAGATTTACCAAAAAATAATAAGCCTCGTCATCATACCCCAAACGATAAAAAAGGGTGGGAAACGCTGACATATTCTCCACATTCCATTCTCGGCTCAAAATGTCCTTCACGCTGGCACGAATGCGGTCCGGATTTTCAGACGCGTCAAACCAAAGAATAAAAGGAACTCCTTCCCCCCGATAAAACTTCTGATCCTCCGTCCAAAAAGTCTGATAAAAAGAACTGTCAGGGTTCCACCACCTGTTCTCCAAGATTTCCCGGTATGCTTCCGCCTGGGTTCTTCCTTTTGTCATCTTCACATCATCCCCCGTCAATCCGGCCATTTCGGCGTATGCATTAAAACCTGCATACATCGTAGCCAATAAATCCACCCCAACCGTCAGTCCAAGGAAATTCTCCACATACGAAGGCAGTCCCCTGCAAGTATGAAAATTATTATTCGGATTAAAATCCTCAGGCTGATTCATATAAGGAGAGCGATCCATTATCTTTTCCGGTTCCAAAGCCCAGCGATGCACATATTCGTTCACAGACTTTTCATAAAAATTTGTAAAAAGAGGGTCTGTCAGATAACCAGCATCTCCCGTCCATTGATACATTTTCAAACAAGCCTGCATCACATCAAAATTAGCATTCAGATTATACCAGAATTCCTTGTCATTGGTATAGTCAGCCGGCGCAGGTTTATTATAACGGTTTATCTCCCAATAGGTACACCAGTCTTTTTCTTCACTAATATTTTCCACAAAACGCGTGAACATATTCTTATTATGTCTGGCAAGACCCAAAATCTGAGCGCCCACCGACTGATGAGACACATCGCGCATACAGAAAGCCTCGCGCTGCGGTAATGCGGCTTCATACCAATATCCTACCGGATCACTATTATCATGTGCGTATGACAATGCCATCTTTTTCGCCCAATTGTACGCATTTTCCAACTGCTTATCCGAAGAGGTAAATACCGATATCTGGTCTGACGGCAATCTCTGAATAGCATTTTCTTTTGAAGATGAGCCACAACTTGCCATACACAAAGCCGCAACTCCCAATAATATTGCTTTTTTCATACCATATTCACTTTAATTTAATAGTAAGTTTATTCCCTACTTTAATAAAATGTTGTTGTATCTTATTTCCATTTATAATTTTCACCTGAAGTCTATTATTAGGCAAACGATCGATCTCAATGTCAAATTTAGAACCAAATGCCCCTATTTTTCTCAAAGCCATGTGACTCCATACCTCCGGTAGACGAGGTGTAAGGATAAAACTGTTAAAACCGGTAGGACGAATACCAAATAAGCCTTCTGTGATTATACGTCCATATAAGCCACTTTCCGCAGAAAGATGACGCTGACCACCTTCAGGCCATGCTTCAATGGCATAAGGCACATGCTCTCCCAACAACCGGGTAGTGGAATAACGATGTAAATACTCTGTCGCTTTTTCCGTTTCTCCCACCGCATATACCCCTCTCAAGGCATATAGTGTGGAACGATCCCAAAAAGTATCACTTCCTGCCTGTGTCAATAATCCATTTTCCGTCCATAAACGTGGTGAGAACAGCGCATTTATAGTAGCCTCGGCACGTTCATCTATACCAACCGTCAATGGAATACAAATCCACGAACGCAAAATGTCATTCCCTTTATAATAAGCATATGTATCAAAACCTTCCACAGAAGCACCGAAATATTTTTCAATATTCTTACGCAATATGGCAGCCTGCTTACGATAAACGCCCGCATTTCCTTTACCCAGTTCCCGTGCCAGACAGGAAGCAGAAATCAAAGCGTCATAATAAAGAGAAGAAGTGCACAAATTAGCATCTCCCGAAGGAAAACGATTTTCCAATTCGTCTGTATCCGAAGCCACCACTCCCTCTTTGTTCAGTTTATGATTACAATATTCCAGACACCAAGTGACAAGCGGCCACAATTGTTCTGCTTCCTCACGGCTTGCACGGGCCAGCAGATAACGGGACGCTCCATAAGCGATCATAGCCGCATCCCCTCTGTCACCTACTCCATTCCAGATATCCAGCCCTTCAGCCACAATAGAACTGGGAATAGGTTTCCATTCATTATTCATAAAACGGGCAAAATGCTTGAATGAGTTCAATGCCGATGCATTTCCATAATCATAGCCAGTAAATGGGAAATAAGGATTAATATATTCAGCCTGGTCATTAGCCCAAATAGCTGCATAGTACGATTCTCCGCCAGGTCCGTGCATAGGTCCTCCCTGAGTTTCATAGATACTTTCACAAGCCCGGATTTTAGAAAAAGCGAACATACGGTCAATAATCGGATCAGGGGTTTCAAGTACCAGATTATCCATCCATGAAGTCACTGCCTCTATTCGTTTCAGCTTCTCCTGCTGTCCGTTAATGACCAATGCGGGTTGTCCTTTTTTATATCCGGTAATATAAGCACTAAAAGAGAGCGTATCCCCCGGTTGTATAGAAAAATACCCATTTCTATCTATTTTCATTTCAATAAGATAAGAACCATCCACTCCTTTCCGCGGATCGGTGTACAATCTATTGTTTATTACCGGAATTTCTACGAACATGGGATTCTTGTCTGTATTAATCAAAAGATAATTTTCAATTAATGCAGGCAAGTCCGTTGAAGGCAAATATTCCCGTATCACTTTACACTGCCCATACCATCCGCCGTTATAAGAACTTTCAACAGTCAACATACCCTTCAAGCGGATATTGTCCACTTTTTCATCGGTAATAGTTCTACCATTGACCGTAACCATATCCAATGGATTCCAATCGAATCTCCTCATCAAACTGGCATGAGTATTATTCGGAATGGTACGCAACAAAGGCCATACCATACTTTTATTCACAACAAACGCTCCATCCGCATTCACCCCATAGCGCAGCACAACAGATACTTGTTTTCCACTCATTTCAATATGGTCACTGTGTGGGATTTGTTTGGCGGGCACCCATTCAATGCTTCCATCCGCCAACATTCGCCAACGAGATGATCCAGTGGCCAAAGCGAAAGAAGAAAATACAGTCAGCAGCATATAGCCCACTAAAAAGATCACTTTCATTTTATGCATAATTCATATTATTTCTGAGACTCACAAAATAAGGTAAAATTCCGGGAACATCACCATACGTCCCCGGAATTCATCATATAATCATACTTCTACCTATTTATCATAACCCGGATTTTGTTCCAATAAATCATTTTTTTGAATTTCATAACGTGGAATAGGAAGCAGATAGTTGGCAGGCGCCACAAAATCGCGGTCTTGAATTTTAAATAATTCATATTTCTTTGTACCATCTGTCTGCTTAGTTATATTTATACCATGAAAAGCACCCTTATCCACCTTTTCCGCAATTTTCCAACGGCGTACATCATAAAAACGATGTTCCTCGAAAGCCAGTTCTACCTTACGTTCGTGTTGGATTTTAGCTAAAAGAGCTTCTCCGCTTTCAGTAACATCAGGCAAAATATCCTCTCTGCCTCCACGTGCTCTTTTACGGATATAATTTACATATTCACGTGCTACATCTTCCTTGCCACAATGATACATGGCTTCTGCATAATTCAGATAGATTTCTGCCAAACGGCAATAAACCCACGGTTGCTTTCCTTTGTCCGACCAGCTTTTTGTCAGATTTTCATCCATAAATTTCCGGATAATATAATGTGTTTTAGAATAGTTCCATGCATCCTTACCAAACTCACTATCTATTCCACCTGTTTTTCCATCATTATTTACCCAAAATTCCACTTCTGTTCCTCTAAACAACTGTCCGTCACATACTACAGAAGCATATAAACGAGGATCACGCCCCGCCCAAGGATCTGTTGTAGCAGAAGTATATAAAGCCGGATCAGGCATAGTACCGTCTTCCATCTCATAACTATCTACCATTTCCTGCAACACAGCAGTACAAGAGTATCCACCCCAACCGTTCGTACTGTTATACCAATCATACCAATGGCCGAATTCCGTATTATACAAACGTTGGAATATAATCTCAGAACTCATCGGATTTAGGAAAAGTCCTTTATAATCAGTATCCAAAGAGTATCCTAATTTCATCACTTCTTCTGCTGCTTTAGCAGCAGCTTCCCATTTGCTTTTATCATTAGCCGGATTCCATAATGGACTGGCAGCATAAAGCAACATACGTGATTTCATAGCCAAAGCTGCTCCTTTCGTTACCCGTCCAAAATTTTCACCTGCAAATTTTTCCGGCAAAAGCTCGGATGCTTTCTGAAATTCGGAAACAATAAAGTCCACACAATCCTCATAAGTGTTACGCTTAATCATCATTTCGGGATCATCCAACTCAAACAAGCGAGTAATCAAGGGTACTCCTCCATAATTGTTCACCAATTCCATATAATAATAAGCTCTGAAAAAAGTAGCCTCACCTATCAACCAACTTCTTCTCGGTTCATCTATCGTTTCCACCTTATCCATATTACTAAAGAATATGTTGCAATTCTTTATGTTGGCATAATAATCCGACCAAATATCCAGACCTCCCAATTGATCGGGAGCCAGACCTCCTGTATTAATACTCCACGCACTGGCCCAATTAAAGTTCTCCATGGATTCATCACATACAAATCTCAATGAACTACGACTCCATCCGTTACGTGGTTTTGTATAATTCATGGTCACATAAGATTCAGTAAGATTAGCATCTGTAAAGATACCGTCTTCCGTATATGAATCCAATGGTTCTACGTCCAGTACATCACAAGAAAACATATTTCCCATCAACAGGGCGATGCATGTACTTTTCAATATGGCTGTTTTCATATTTATTCTTAAACTTAAAGGTTACTAATTTAGAAACTAACATTAACTCCAAATGTATAAGTACGAGCTTGAGGATATTTCTGTCCTGTAGAAGTCGCATCTGATTCCGGATCTTGCACTTTCACTTTATCAAAAGTCAACAGGTTCGTTCCAGTCAATACCAGACGCAAGTTCTGAATTTTCAATTTCTCTACAAAAGATTTAGGAAATGTATAAGCCAGTTCCACATTTTTCAAACGGATAAATGAAGCATCATACAACCAGAAATCACTCCATCTGGTATTTTCATAATCATCCTTATCAAACGCTCTCGGATATTTTGAGTTAGGAGTTTCCTCGGCTGAAATCCAACGATTATTATAGAATTCTTTGTCCAAATTATAAGAATAAGGGACAATCATCTGTTCAGCCCTAGCTTGACCTGTCCATAGCATACTGAATTCCAGTCCTTTCCATTCAATTCCCATATTCAAACCGTATACAATCTGTGGGACATTGCCATATTTACTACGAATACGGTCATTGTCATTAATCACCCCGTTATCATCAATATCCAGGTACTTGATATCACCTGGTTGAGCATTAGCCATGTGCGGAGTGCTATTGATCTCATCCCATGACTGATAGATACCGTCTGTTTTGTACATCAACCATGAATCGATAGAATGTCCGGTTCTTCTCTGCCATTCGGGAGTATTAGCTGCTTCGTCAAAGAATTTAATTTTGTTCTTAGTAAACGTAAAGTTACCAGAAACAAAGTAATTGATATCATTAATACGATTTTTGTGGCTCAACATCAATTCGACACCCTGATTACTTACTTCACCAATATTCTGGTCAGGCAATGTCAAACCGGTATAGTAAGGAATGGAAGCTTGCTTCGGAGTCAAGATGTCTGTACGGTTCTGATAGAAATACTCTACTGTGAAGCCCAACAGAGCATTCCAGAAATTACCATCCACTGCAATATTCTTAGAATCCACCTTTTCCCAAGTAATATCGGGGTTGCCAACACGTCCTGGTACAAACCCTTTATTTATATTGGGAATTTCACCCAAGATAGCACCGTTCTGCATATTATATGTACTGATATACTGAAAAGCATCCACACGGTCATTTCCCAACTTACCCCAAGAAGCACGCAATTTCAGATCATTGATAAATGAGAAATTATTCTTGATGAAATCTTCCTCACTCATACGCCAACCTACAGACAATCCCGGGAAAGTACCCCAACGCTTATTAGAAGCAAAATTCATAGAACCATCATGACGCAAGGTAAATTCGAACATATAGCGGTCCTTGTAAGCATAATTCAAACGTCCGAAATAATTCTGGCGAACAGTCACATAACCCCTGCCACCGTTTGTCTTTTCCTTATCAGCACCAAAGTCCAAATAATCAGGACGATTACTCAAATAGTATCCACGCCAGCCGTAGAAGTTCTCGCCTTCGTACTTACTCTGTTCATAGGCCACGAAAGCACCTACACGGTGGTCACCAAAGGTACGTTGGTAATCCAATTTCAAGTGGAAAGTCTTGGTCACATTGTCATCATGATCCTGACGTAAACTGATGTTGTTACCGTTCATATTGGTGGTCTTCTTTATGTACTCACCAGTAGCAGCGTTATAATCGTAAGTGTCCCATACATCCCACAACTGCTTTTGCTCACGTGCGTGATAGTCGAATGCAGCATAACCTGACAAAGAAAGCCCTTCGGTTATCCAAGGCAATTTCAAGTCAAAAGAGAACTTGGAATCCACAAACGTATCGTTGACCCGGTTGTAACCGGTTTCTTTACCTGCCACCAAAATAGCTAAGTTGTTTCCATTTGCCAAACCCGGGCCCGGCAGTCCATTGGGATAGTAGTCATACAACCAAGGATAAGCCATAAACGCTTCCCAAAAAATATCATCAGTGGAAATAACTGAATTATTGCGTTTTTCCCGACGGGCAGCCAAATCCACACCAATTTTCAAGTTATCGCTAATTTGCGCATCGATGTTAGAACGTACCTGTCCGGTTTGAAAATCCAAACTTGTGTTTCTATAGTTAGGTTCTTGATAAGAATAGTCACCTGAAACGTAGAATTTCACTTTTTCCGAACCTCCGCTGACACTTAGTGAATGACGGGTCTGAGGAGCCACGCTACGAAACACCACGTCCATCCAGTCGGTATCGCCATACTGATTACGGTTGATAGTACCATCCAAATATCCTCCTTTTATATTTTCATACAGCGGAGACTGACCGTTTCCTTTACGAATTTCGTCTGTCCATGTCATACACTGATATGCATTCATCAGATCAGGTGTACGTGTGTTACCCGACAAGGTGAATGAACCGTTGTAAGTAATAGTCGGTTTGTCTGATGTACCCCGTTTAGTAGTCACCAAGATTACACCGTTTGCAGCCTGCGCACCATAGATAGCGGCAGAAGCGTCTTTCAAAACATTAACAGATTCTATATCACTCGGGTTGAGTCGTTCCAAACCACCGCGGTTAGCCACTCCATCAATAACAATCAAAGGAGAGTTGTCATTCAAAGAGCCCTTACCACGAATCAGAATATCAGAGTAGTCATTACCCGGCTCACCCGAACGGTTGGTAGCAACCACACCCGGCAGCTTACCAGCAAAGGTATTGGTGATGTTGGCAGTACCGGTAGTCTTCAAATCGCTACCTTTTACAGTAGATACAGATCCGGTAACAGTTGCTTTCTTCTGTACACCGTATCCTACTACGACTACTTCTTCCAATGCTTGTGTGTCTTCACCCAATCGGATTTGCTGAACACCGGCAACCGCTTTCACTTCAATGGACTGATAACCGATGTAAGAAATAACCAAGATAGAACCAACAGGAGCATCTAGTGTATAGTTACCGTCAAAATCTGTAATTACTCCATTTGTAGTTCCTTTGACAACAACATTGGCTCCAATAATCGGTTCTCCGGTACTTTTGTCAACTACCACTCCTTTCACTGTCTGACTCTGCTGAGAAACAGAATACGAAGCCGTTATCTCACCACTCAAGGATGGAACAGCAAAAACTGTCATAGCCCCCAAGCTAAGCATTCCCGCCAATAGGATATGCTTACTTTTTAAATTAGAATTTAAAGTGTTCATTTTAGATTAGAAACATTAAGTTTAACAAAACTATTATTTAATGATTGCAGCATAACCACCGCCATCATACATTGTTATCGTAATTTTATCCCCTTGTTTTACCTTTTGTACACGACGGGCAAAGTCATTGGCATTCATATCCACATTGACACCATCTTCCCAGTAAGTCAGTGTTTTGTTTCCTTTTATAAAATCAAGGTCTATTTCGAACTTCTGTCCTTTTTCACCGACCATACCACCAATATACCAAGTATCTCCGTGACGACGAGCCACTACTACATACTCACCTACAGAGGCTTTCAGCACGCGTGTTTCATCCCATACCACCGGCACTTGAGACAAGAATTCCATACAAACCGGTTCGCGGTAATAGTTGGAAGGAGAGTCGGCAAGCATCTGCAACGGACTTTCATACACCACGTACATACCCAACTGGTGACAACGAGTACCTACAGAAGCAGGCAGGTTGAACCAAATCTTATGGTCTTTTTCATGGAAATTAATCATAGCCCCCGGAGTGTAATCCATAGGACCTGCCACCATACGGGTAAACGGCAAAGTAACATTATGCTTCGGTGTCACGAAGCTCCCCCATTTATGGTTTTCCAATCCGGCTACACCTTCCGAAGTCAGTACGTTGGGAAACGTACGCAACCATCCTGTCGGTTTGTAAGCCCCATGAAAGTCCACCAGCATCTTGCGTGCGGCAGCTTTCCTAGCCACTTCATAATAAAAGTCCACCATTTCCTGATCGTCACGGTTCATAAAGTCCATCTTGATACCTTTAATTCCCCATTGACTGAACTTATCAAAAGCCTCGTCTATCTTTTCGCGAAACGGTGCCCAAGATACCCATAAAATCAAATCCACATTCTTCTTCTTGCCGTATGCCACCAACTCTTCCATATTGATTTCAGGAATTGTTTTAGTCACATCCCATGCTTCCGACCATCCGTCGTCAATCACCACATATTCTATTCCATATTTAGAGGCAAAATCAATGTAATATTTATAAGTATCGTTATTGATACCGCATTTAAAGTCAACGCCCGTCAGAATCAATGCGTTGTACCAGTCCCATGCAATCTTTCCGGGACGTACCCATGAATAATCTCCTTCTGCTTCCGGAGCTAATTTATAGATCAATTGGTTTGTTATCAGATTGGCATCATTCTCGGCAACAATCATTGCACGCCAAGGATAATTGCGTGTGCCATTTACACGAGCAATGTAATCAGCACGCTTGGTTGGAAATATCTGACGGTCGTCTGTCTTATAATCTTCCAGTGAAACAGCGGCAAACTTGCCTGCCAGCTCGTTTTTACCTTGCTTGCGCAGAAACATACCCGGATAGCTTTCCAAATCAGATTCGCTGATAAAAATACGGGCATTCTCATCTACCTTTATTAATATAGGAGTACTGCAAAAACGATCTGTACCTATTTCCGAGAGTTTCATCGGTTTGAATAACGGCTGCTGTGCAGAAAGCATACTGCGCTCTTCGGGAAACAACGTATTATAATCTTCCGGAAAACAATAAATCACTTCTTCATTCAGTACTTTCAATGAGTCGGGAAAATCTGTATGAAAACGATAGGCCAATCCATCATTATATACCCGAAAATACAGTTTGTAATTCTCTGCATCCAGTACCATTTCATTATAATGATCAATGATTTGCTTGCTTTTCTGGCGCACTACCGGTTTCAATACTTGATTTTGTGTGGAACGTTCCACATTCTTCACTTCCATATTTCTTCCGATAACGGTTCCATTGTCGAATGTCATGGAAATGGGAGAAGGATTCAGCATCATTTTACCATTAAAAGTTACGGAATAAGTGGTATTCGTTCCTGTTTCCACATTCACTGTAATACGAGAATCCGGAGAATCAACTGTGTAGTTTTCGGCGAAAGCCAAGCTTCCCCATGCCATCATCAGGCATAATAAAGTCTTTTTCATATTCTTAATTTTATAGGTTATACTTGATACCGACAAAAGTACCCTATCCATTAAAAAGGCATGGAATGTATTATCCAAAGTATTAGAAATACCATACAAGATACTGACACTATTGTACAAAACATTAGCTCTATCGTACAAACAAAACAGTTAAACAGCTAATAATAAATAACTTATATATAATCTATAAAAAATCAAGAGTATAGTACACTCAACGTTTCGTCCTGTCAATCCGTACCAGAGAGCACACTTTTTCACATACGTAGCAGGAGCTATACATAGCCCTATGCATTTGTACGTACAGGCTTATGCATACGTATGTGGAAATCACGTCCAAAAGACAAGGACATTTTAAAAAAAAGTCGGAGATTTTTAGAAAGAGTTGCATAATGGCGACACACCGCTTAAATTCAGCGAATTAATGGGATTGTATTTCACTTCCATTTGAAAAACGACGCTACAAAAAGCACATTTGAGCATGAGTTACGTTACCTAATCGTTACCTTGTCCAAGTCTATAAAACAGACAATATAAGCGGTTATTTTTCAATTGTTTGCATTATTCTTCATAGCTTAAAACAACTCGATAAATAGTAATTTTGTAACAAAAATAATCGAGTTATGAGGAGTACCTTTCGAGTTCTGTTCTACACCAAGAACCAGGCCATAAAAAATGGCCGTGTCCCTGTCATGGGGCGTATTACCGTCAACGGAACGACGGCGAGTTTCAGCTGCAAGCGTGATGTTCCCCTTGCCCTTTGGGATGCCAAAGGCAACTGTGCCAAAGGCAAATCCGAGGAGGCAAGACGGCTGAACCGGGAGCTGGAGAACATCAAGGCACAGATCGGCAAGCACTATCAATATCTCTCGGACCACGATTCGTACCTGACAGCCAAGAAGGTCTATGACCGCTATAACGGCTTTGGCGAGGAGATCCATTCGTTGATGGAGATCTTCAATATCCAGATCCGGGATTACAAACGGCAGATCGGCAAGACGAAAGCCCAAAGCACCTACCGAGGGTTGGTGGACGAGTACAAGTGTCTGTCCTGTTACCTGAAGGACAAGTTGGGTACGGAGGATATCCCCCTGATGTCGCTGGACATGGATTTCATCAAGAACTATTACAACTGGATGCTTTCCGTGCGCGGGCTGGCCAAGTCAACGGCCTTCGAGCGCGTCAACACACTGAAATGGCTGATGTATCTGGCAATGGACGAGGGATGGATCCACAAGCACCCGTTCAAGAAGTTCGTGTGCAAGCCGGAATACAAGAAACGTCCTTTCCTCTCGGAGGAGGACCTGCTTCCAACTCCATTTCCAGACGAGCGATGAGCTTGTTCTGACGCTCGAAGCATCCTTCGATCATCTGCCTGAGCTCCATGATTTCATTCTTGCCTTCTTCCATTTGTCGGTTGTTTTTAGTTCGATACTGTTTTGTCTTTCTTCGCCTGCAAAGTTTGGGAAAATCGGAGGGTGAACATAGGGCTGACGGATACCGCCAGCCCCATATTTTGTCAGCAAACCATTATGTATCAATGATGTTTTTTGAAGTTTTTTGAGAGGGTAAAAACCTATTACCGGGAATAAACTATTCGGAGGAGAGGTAATACAGTAAAAAGAGGATATCTTACGGATGGCAATAAAAAAGGAGACCAAATCCGAAATAGGACCTGATCTCCCTTGAAAATCCCGCATAAAAACTTGCTAAGGTCAAGTAAATTAACTACTTTTGTAGCTGAAGAGTTATTTGAGGTTATGCAGAAAAACGCAAGCAAGCGATGGATTTTCGTCACCTAATCGTTACCTGCCTATTTTCTATGCTCCGCTTACCTTTTGACAATCAAAAGGTTAAAGAAAACTACGCTATTTTTTCTGAAAAGATGAAAGAGTTTTTTTAGGACTATTCCTTATGATAAGTAAGAT
>OGIL01000766.1_pt1 | contig 18444 bp, 19 predicted proteins | sample 1571751 | NCBI WGS metagenome assembly OGIL01 (sample SAMEA2581964, study PRJEB24529) | metagenome | biome: Human gut stool | place: China | collected 2011 | reverse complement strand
GTTGCCGTCCGTAGTAAGTGAACTCCATCTTCTCCTTGTTGAAAGCCACGCTGTCACAATAGATGGAGAACACCGAACTCGTACCCAAAATGTTGGAGTAGAAACCCTTTTCCTTGAGCGTGTTGTATTGTGCCAACCCCGTCTCATCCACCAGATACATCGCTTTTTCCATCGTATAGCGGATGTATTTGTCATCTGGCGGTAACGTGAAAAAATAATGGTGGAACATTTCCACATGGCTTTTAGCTTCCATGTCAAGCGTTTCGTCCATTGTCGTGCGGTTCACGAGGATAGGCACGTTGCCGTCCAGCACATACACCTTCTTCTGCGCATCCGAGACCATCGTCCGGGCTGTCCAGATACTTGACAAGCTGATGATGACACATCCCACGAGAAAAGCGGTACAGATGATGCCCACCAGTCTTATTTTGTTTTCCAAATTCTTGATGACCATCGGTTATTCCCTTTTACCGTTCAACATCTGTACATATTCCGTGTGCAGCATGGGTATGACCGCATCCCGAAGTTCCGTCAAAAGATTCTCGAACTCCGCCGAGAATATCTCCACGTAATAGCCCTGCATCTCCACGTGGACAAGCACCCACCAGATTCCTCTTTTGCGCTTACCTGCGTTCCGCTGCAGCAGGGCAAGACGCAGCTTGTACGTCAGGTACGTCACCAAGGGGGCGATGTACCGGTCGTCGTACTCGAAGGCTTCGTCCAGTTCTTCATACTGCGGGTCGATGCGGTGGTTTTCCGTCACCTCGCAAACCTCTTTTCTCGCTCGTTCCTGTGCAAAGGACATGAATTTCTCATCCTTGCACCAACTTTTGATTTTCTCTTGCAATTTCATGTTGTTATGATTTTTATTGGGTTTATATTATCTTTTGCGGATTATCTCATGATGCCGCCCAACCCTCCGGTTGCCGTCATCTTCGCCTGCTGTGCCACGCCCTCGCCGAAGTTTCGGGTAGAGAATGCCGTGTCGCCCTCCGGTATCATCCATGCCGCCAAGTCCGGAACAAGGTTCAGGCACTTGAGGGCTACAATCGAAGCCGCCATCAGGTAGCCTGCCGAGAAGAACGAGTTTTGCAGGTAGGCAGCCATCGTCTGCTCGCTGGCGGTTATCGCCGTCAGGTTCTCGATTTGGATGCACAATACAATGTCAAAGAGCAGCAGCACATAGAAGCCCACGAAGTAGAGCATCGCCCCGTAGAAATGCACCGTCAGATAGCGTGTCAGCCACTTCGCCCAAGCACCTTCCCATTTCGGCAGGATGCTGAACGCCCACTGTATCGGTCCGAAAATCGTCAGCATTCCCAACAGGATTTGTTGGCAGTAAATCGTTGCCCACCAACCGATTCGGAACACCACGAGGGCAATCAACATGATGATTTTGTCTATCCCCACGATGACTCCTGCCGTCAAAGACGTGAACCACAACTTCGCCGCATCCTTTTCCATGCTCGTCACTTCGTCCACGCCGGTCTGCTCCATTGTCGCCTCTATCAGGTTGGGATCGGATGTGCCCGTGTGGGCGACATCCGCCTGCGCCTGCAGGTTCGTGTACATCGTGTCACGCACATGGATGAGCTGTTGAACTTCCTCGAACCTGTCCGATATCTGTGAAGCTTCAGCTTCGTACAGGTCATGGGTGTACGACCCGATGCAATTCGGGATGTAGGACAGAAAGTCCAGAAAACACCAGTTGTTCCGGCTCCCCGCCATACCCGTGTCCGCAGGCGGATACCACCAGCAGATGATAATCGACACGGCAAGCGGCCTAAACAGCTTCATAACGTCCAACGGCTCGTGCTTTACCATCATCTTGTAGGCGATACCTGCCGCCATGACGATGGAGAACAGTGCCGCGAGTGCCATGCACATCTGCAATATCCACCAAAAAGGTCCCTGCGCACCGGTAAAAGTCGCGTCCGTCAGAAACTCGTTGGTCTGAAAGATGACATCATCTATTTCCTCCTCCAACAGGTTGATGCCGAAATCCGAAAGTATATCTCCGTTTGCCATAGCCCTGTCTTTTTATTTCCCTCTGTTTACACTCTCGTTGTCATCTTCGCCGTTTCCGTTGCCGCCCGATTGCGAGCCACGCACCGCAAGGCGTGATTCCTGCCACCGGCTCATGGCATTGCGGACAATGCCGCCCTTATGCAGGGTACGGTTGTCCGTTGCGTTCAGCAGTGTGCTTGTTGCCGTTGCGTTCTGACGCTTGGCGAGGTAGCTCACTAAAATCTCGTTCTGCCGTGCCACATCCTCGTAGATGCGCAGATACTCCTTCTTTCGCTGGGCGTTTGGCATATAGGCGTCTTTCGTGGCGTTGATGGCGCACTGATAGACGTGGTAGTATTCCGTCCACCGTTCCTTGTCGGCCGGAGTACCGCCGGACAGGAGAATACGGTCGATGTTGCGCCGGAACCGGTCCATCTGTCTGCTGACCTTATCGCCCTCGGCAAGCCACGCGATGTCCGCCTGCCGGTCGGCAACGTTCAACGCCTCGACCTTCGCCCGCTTGACCAAAGCCGAATCAATGGCTTCCGCTTCGTCCACCTGGTTGTAGAGATTGATACCGGCAAGTGTGCGGAACGAGAGCTTGTTTTTGGCCGCCGCCGACTTCTTGTATTTGTTGTGCAGCACGGAATAATAGAGGTCGGGCGAGAGTGCGCCCGTACCGGTTTCCATGACCGTTACCTGATTCTGCTTCGGCGAATCATGGTTGTACGTTACATACTGTGCGTGTACGGCTGTCGTTACGGTGACCGCCACTGCCATGAGTAATAGTTTTCTGTTCATATTCTTCTCTTTTTGTCGTTAATAATCCAGTCTTCCGGCTCCGCGCCAACGCCCGAAGGCGTCATCGAGAATCTCCCGCATGGTGCGGGAGCGATATACCTTTGCTTTCCAATAGCCGATGCGCACTTGAATGTACCGCCATGTCTCGAAATAGGCCCGGTTCAGATGCCGCTCGATGTTGTCCAATGAGCGGTTGATGGCCTCCAACACCATCAGCAGGTCGGAGGTCGAGCAGGCTGCCGCTCCGGTGGCATACAGCACGAGGTCGCTCACGGACTTGTAGAGCTGTTCCCCCTCACGGGCAATCGCCCTCAGCCCCCTCGCATTGATGGAGATAATCAGGGTATCTGCGGATTCGATGCGTCCACGTTTCAAGATCTTCGCATTGAAATCCTCCAACAACGATTTATAGTCGCCGATACGGTCGCTGACCGATGTATAGGTATTCTTGACGTTCAACACCGTGCGCAACGACTGGTACATGACGTCGATGGCATCGAACGCACGGGTGTATTTGTCAAGGTCAATATTCAACTCTTTATAGTCCCCAATTTCTTTACAGCTGTACTCGTGCAACAGCTTGTTGCTGTACTCCAAGGTGCTACGAGCCAACAGCAGGCTGCGCTGCTTCTTGTGGTCGTTGATGTAGGCTTCGACGGAGACTATATCGAAAGTCCACTGCGCCTTGGCGATACCGGGCAGCAGGGCGAACAGCACGACGGCAATCTGTATGGTACGTTTCATGGCCGTACCTCCTTTCTGCTATTCCTGCTGTTGCCGCTCCGAAGCGTCCGTGCATTCTCCACCCAGCGGTCATGGCATTCCTCCACGAGTGTCAGCCTACGGCCTTCGTCCGTGTCCAGTCCGGGCTGCACATCCTTCATCACGTCAAGGATGCTCCGCTTGTAGTGCATCATCTTTTCCAGCGATACCAAGTCGGCATATATCTTGGTGATTCTGCTGTCCACCTCTCGCGCTATCTCAAGGCGGTCGCTTGACCACAGCAGATGGTACACGTCGCCTGATGGCGTTTCTTCCGTCGGTGCGCTGCGGGCGTATTCCGTCGTGATTTTACAGGACGGATGTTCACGGGCGATTTCGGCTATCCGGTCGTTTACCAGTTTAGCCTTTTCCGCATCCGAAAGTCCCGGATCAAGGGTCAGCACGTCAGCGACGTGTGTGTCCGTATATTCCGAAGTGAGTTCCCACTTGATTTGGATAATGGTACGGTGTATTTTTATGCCGAGAAAATATTTCGGCTTGCGGGCAATGGAGACCGTAGCCCTGAATGTGATGATACCGTTGATATTCGGCATGGTCGCCTTGCGTACATACGAGTAGCCGTTCCATGCTCCGCCGTCCTGCCAAGTAAGACCGTATGCCGCCTTGCAGTCCTGCATGATGGCAGGGATGCGGTAATAGTCATCCGTCGCCACGCTGTTGTCGTCTGCGGCATCCGACTTTGCTTGGGCATAGTCGGACTGTTTCTTCTTCCACTCCGCGAGTTCTCCTTTCAGACGGTCTATCCGTGTCTTGTTCGCGTTGTACTGCTGCCGGTAAGTCGCCGCATCCTCAATGCTCGCCGTACTGATTTTCTTCAGCAGGACAGCGTTCTCGTTTTCCAATGCCCCGATTTGCGCTTCAATATTGGCCGCTTGGCTGTTCGCCTCGTTCAATAGCGCGTCCAGTTCCGAAAGGTCGAGGTCGTTTTCCGTCACCGAGGTCTGCATGGCGCACTCCTTGGTGTGGGCATTCAACGAGCTGCCGCACTTGCGGCACTTGTACTGTGTCGAGCCTTGTCCGAGCGTAACCCCGTCGGAACAGGTCACGCTGATGGTCACGCTCTCGCATCCCTTCAATTTGGCTGCGTCCGTTGCTTGGTAATAGTTCCGCGCACCGGAAGATATATAATAGGTGTAGCCGTCCTCGTTCTCGTTGAACTCCGCAAGCCGGACATTCAGTTGCGCCCGAAACGTGTTCAAGTCCATCGAGTAGGAATCGAAGACTTCCTCATAGACGACCTCTTCTTTGTTCCAGTTTTTGCTCACATGGATTTCGTATGCGTATGCCTTTTTGGTCTGCTTGTTTTTCTTGCTGATGATATAGGCACTCATCCAATAGTTGATGCTGTAGCTGAACCCGTCGTTCTGGTTGTTCAACTGCTGCACGCGGTTTCTTGACCAACCGGCATATCCTTCCGAGTTGGCAAGTACCTGTTCCCGTTGCGAGGCATCAGGATAGAAATTCGGGTCGCTCGTGTTGAACCGCACCCATGCGCCCCCGTTCAGGATGCTGTTGTCGTCCGTCGGAGGATAGTAGTCGCACAGCGATACGCTCCCTTGGTCACGCCGGGCAATGTACCACCGCTGCGTGTAATAGTTCCCCATCGCTTCGTCCAGGTAGTCGGTCATCCATGCCGTGAGGTTGTAGTTGCTGAAGTTGAACAGACCGGCCACGTTGTCTGGACCACCCACCATGTCAATCAGCAAGCCGCTGATGTCATGTTCCGCCTGCTCGAATAGACTCCCGTAGTGTTCATACAGGTTGCCGATTTCTTCAACCTTTCCACCCAGCAGGTCATGGAACGAGCTGCTTTGCAACAGGGCGTCACCAAGATTGGCAATGCCTGCCGTTGCAAGGCCGACCCCCGTGTTATAAAGGTTGTCGAGGTCGCTTTTCAGGTTCTCGTGGGTGAAGTTGCCCGGTATGCGGGCGAAGTTGTCCATCATCCGCTGCCAGTCGATGTTTCCCGTTTCGGAGAGTTTCAGCAAGGGGGCAATTTCCGGATTGATTTCGAGAAAGGCGATGTCCGAAAAGGTCAGCGTGCTGTTGGTCACCACGCTCTCGAACTGCATACACAGACTTTTGGTATCATCGCAGACTTTCATCAGGTAACTGCCCCAATAGATAGCCGTTTGCGGCGAATGGAGCATCTGCTTCGCCACCACCCATATCTTGGGCATGATTTTCTCCGCCACCATCCGGTAGATGCGCCGGTAGTAGTAGTTTTCCGTACGGCTGTTCCAGATGCCGAGGTCGCTCAGGGCTTTATGCTCCAAGAACTTGGCCGCGAATATCCCGGCGGTAGCGACCTCCGCTGCCGTGTAGTGCTTGAGGACGTCATCGACCTGCTCCCGGTAGTACCCTTCGGCGACCGCTTCCGTACCGAAGGCAGCCACCATCGCCGCAACGGTACGGGTGTCGTAGTTCACGCTGTAATACTGGGCGTGAACCGTCTGGCAGAGTGTGACCGAGGCGATGGTCAGGATAAGGAGTAGTCGTTTCATGGCTGCAATGTTTATTTGGATTCATGCACGGGACGGAGGTTGAGCACACGCCCCGTCTCGTTTACTTTTTGTGCAAAAGGCAGGGCCTTCCCGATACCGCTGGCATCCCAGTCCCGGCAATATGCCTCGATAGCTTCCTGATGGCTGCACCGAAGTTCCTTCTTGTAAAGCTTCAGTGCCTCCTTTTCCGCCCGTTCGGTCGTGTAGGTCATGTAGCACTCGTGCGGCTCTTCCACGCCGTACACGCCGCTGGTCGTCCCCCGACGGATAAACACTTCGCGGAAGAAGCTGCGCCCATCCTTGTTCTCCAAGCGGTTGATGGTAAATATCTTCTTGCAATCCACCTCGGTCAGACCAAGAATCTTTCGGATTTCGTCAAAGCGTTCCTTGAACTTGCTCTGGTCAAGCAGCATCACCACGTCCGAGTTGTTGATGATGGCCTCCTTCACGATTTCGCTGCCGATGATGTCCTGTATCTCCTGCGTCACCACGCCGACAGAAGCCCAAAACTTACGGGCGGTCTTGTACATGAACTTGATGTATTCCGCCATGAGCGGGCTGGCAATGGCCTTCCACGCCTCTTCGATGACAAGGACTTTACGGGTCTTCTTGATGCGCATTTTCTGCAGGAACACGTCCATGATAATCAGTGTGACAATGGGAAACAGTTTCTTGTTTTCCTTGATTGCATCCACTTCAAAGACGATGAATGTCTCGTCAAACAGTGCCGAATCCACATTCTCATTGAGAATCTTCTCATATGCGCCTCCCTTGTAGAACGGCTGCAGCATGGTCGAATAGGTCGAGTAGCTGATTGTCGTGATGTCATTTTCGGTGCAGATCTGCTCCAGACGGTCGAATGAGTAGTCAAAGAATGAGTTGAAGTTCAGTTCCGACACTTTGAGAGCCGCCCGCCGTGCCTCAAGCACCTCTATCTGTTTGCGCACCATCTCATCCACCTCTCTGGGTGGTTTGTTTGGGTTCTTTCGGCTGGCCGCCGCAAACAGGTTTTTCAGCAGTACCTCCCGTTGCTCGTCGGTGTATCTTGTAAATCCGTTGAAATAGGCATCATAGTAGTCTATGATTATCTGCTCGACAATGCGGAACTCGATTTCGGGAATCTGGCTGTCCGACCCTTTCCAAATCATCAGGATAAGGTTCTTGAGGAAGTCTATCTTCTCGATATTGTATTCCTCCCGGTTGATGCGAAACGGATTCATCGTAATAGGCCGTTCCTCGGTATAGGAGATATACTTGCCGCCCAGATACTCGCACAGTCCCTCGTATGAGTTCCCCGTATCGACCATCACCACATCCGTTCCCTGCTCATGGAGCTGGCGCACGACCGAGTTCATATGAAAACTCTTGCCGCTGCCCGAAGGCCCCAAACAGAAAAAATTGGAATTATCAGTCAGTTTATTCTTTCCCTCTTTTCCCGTGATGTCGATAGCCACCGGCACGCCCTGACGGTCGGTGTAGTAAATCTTCAGCGGCGTTTCCTCGCTGTGCAGCACACGCTCCTTGTACATCAGGCACATCGCCGCATCGGAAAGGGTCAGGAAACGGTCGTATTCCTCATTGAGCGTGTAGCAGTTGCCCGGAAACGAACCGACGAACAGTTCCAGTTGGTTGTATGCCCGCTTGCTGATATGGATACCCATACGCCCGAAAGCGTTTTCCAAGTGGTTCGTACACTTTTGCAGGTCTGCACCGGCAGACACGGCCACCACCATGTTGAAGTGTGTATATACCAGTTGCTTGCTCTCACGGGCGATGACTTCCTGCACACGCTTGATGTCCTCGACCGCCATCTGGTTGTTCGGATTGGGAATGCTCGCGTGGCGGTTCTTCTTTTTGTCGAGCAGCGACAGCTCACGCTTCTGGTTGGGCAGGAAGATGATTTGGTTATAGACCACCGTCTCGGCGTTCGGGATGCTGTCCACCACCGACACCAAATCGACGGGCATTTCCGTGTTGTTGACCTCGATATTCGTGTACGGACGTATCTGTGAGGGCAGTGCGGCACAGTCCACGTCCACAAGGCTGTACACCTTGCAGCGTTTGTCGCCCATCGACACGGTTTCATCGTCCGCCTTGAAGTTCGTCATCGACACGGTGCGGTCTTTGAAGTTCATGGCGAAGTAACGATCGACGTACTCGCTCGCTTCGGCTTTGTTCAGGAATCTGGCCTGTACGCCGCCGTCACGTAACTGGTCGTGTACTTTACGGATTTTCACAAGGAAGTCACGCCACTTTTTGCTATCGAACGAGAACAGACGGCTTTTCTTCGCCTCTTGCGTGATGGTCAGGTAGCAAAGGCTGTCCGTGTAAGGACGTCCCTTGAAATAACGAAAATAGGATGAAGACAGGAACTCCTGACCGTCAGTCGGTTCGCTCGCAAACTGTTTCCTGACGAAGATGTCCTGCTTGTGGATGGCGTACCCTTCGCCCAACGTCTGCGCAAGGGCGGTGAACAAGTGTGTGAAGTCGTAGTAACTGTCAATGTCCGCCGAATATTTCTGTACCGGATTCTCTATCTTAAGTACGGCGGAATATTCGCCGGTCTTGGTGTACAGCACACCCACACCGTCCGTTTCCTCCGCCGAGAAATAGATGTCCTGAAAGATTCGCTTGCGCTTGCCGCCCGTACCGAACGCATAGACCGACAAGGCCATACCCGCGCACAAAGCGACAAAACATAAAATGATGTATAGGGTCATTTCGATATACGTGTAATTAAATAGGGGCAGGTTCGCCTTGCTTCAAGACAAACCCGCCCGCGTTCAACAATCAATAAAGCCATGCACATTGCCGTGATGGTTTTTCTTTCGTCAGATCTTGCGCGAGTGGGCATACACATACACACCCGGAACGACCTTCTTGCTATGCAGTCCTTTCCGCTGTTTGAGGAGGATGAGCACGATACCGGCCGATACGACGGCTGCCAGCACGACAAGCCCGGCAATGAAACCGAGCAGGCAGTAGGCGGCGACAAAGCCGACAATGGCTCCGCACGTCGTCACCGCCGCCCAATATATATACCGGCCTTGGATGCCCAAAAACTCAAGAGGCCGTTGCAGTCCCTTGAACAGCGGGTAGTCCGGATAGCGTTCGTCCTTGCCTTTCATACTTATCCTTGATGTTTAAGCGGCAATACCGAAGAACAGAGGCAACGCCTTGGCCGCCGCAATGAGGAAGATACAGGCTCCCACGACCATCATGATCTTCTTCTTGACGTCCTGCTCCTCGTTGTTCATGGCGATATATACCGAGATTGCACCCACGATGGCCACAACGCCGGCAATGGCGTAGCACAATTTCACCATAATAGGCACATACTTGGCAATCTCCTCCGCGACAGTGGATAATGCGCTCGTACCGGCGGAATAGTCGCCTGCGGAGTTCTGCGCTTTCGCCACCATGCCGGACAGCAGCATGAAGGAGAACATCATTACTTTGGTAGGGATTCCGTTGACGAATCCGAATGCCTTGCGGCACAGTTGTTTGGTTTTCTGAAACATACGTTTACTTTTTTAGTGAATACTTTATTTGTCTGCGACCTGATACAAGTAAGGTTATATGCGGTAGCCGAAGAAAACCGGGAAAACATAGAATGCCCCGATCAGGAACAGGCACGCACCTACAAGCGTCATTATCGACTTGGTGATGCCGTCCTCGCCCGTGTTCATCTTGATGTATATCTGACAGACGGACACGATGACGTAAACTCCGGCGATAGCGCAACAGATATACTGGACATAGAGCATCATCGTCACCACGAAGTCGTGCATCGTGGCCAACGCGTCCGCTCCCCAGCTATAGTTCACGCTGCCGCTTTTGGCAAAAGTCGTGTAGGGGAACGGGAGGCACAGCGCACATAGAATCTTTTTAGCTTTCGACATCTCACAACCGGTCTTGAATTGGGTTCCACTTTATTTCCGGTCGGTTGTCTAACCGTCCCTTGGAAATCATAGCCTTGTACATCTCCTCCGACGTGCGTGCGTCCGACAGGTAAGGCGTGGTCTCTTCCATCTGTTCCTCCGCCTCGGCCTTCAGCCGTTCCAGTTTCTCCTGCGCCGTTCCCTGTTTGTCCTTGACGTCCTCCTCAGGGGATGTTTCGGAAGAGGTAGCCGTACTTTCCGTCTCGTAGTTCTCGCTACCGATACTGAAGCCGGTCTCGCTTTCCGTGACAGCCACACTCTCTTCCTCTTCCGGTGCGCCGAGGTCGAAAACTTCCTCGTTCGGTTTGTCCGTCCCCTTTTTCCCGTAGATGTCATGCGCTATGATGACGGCGTAGTAAATGATGTAGGCAACCGTCAGGACGATGGCAAAAATGAAATATGAGTTCATGTATTTAGTATGAATATTAAAATTTGTATTAGTATGATTTTGCAAAGAAACGCACGAAATATAAAACCATAAAATAATTGAGCATTAAACATCTATTTCGTTAATGAGATTTATGTAATTTCCAAAAATCGTACTATTAAATCGTACTATATTGCAGTCTCTATGGAGGGAAATGGAGAAATCGGGGCATAAAAAAAGCTCTCGTGGTGGAGAGCTTTAGGTGGCAAAGGAGAACACTGAATATCAGCGTTTCTTTCCGCGCAGGTAATCGTTCAGGTCTTTGTATTCCGCATAGTGGCAGGATTCATCGCTGACACGTCCATCATACATCCCGGCAATGGTCTCTGTGGTTCTCTGCCCGGCAAGGTCATTGTCGAGATAACAGTGGATGACCGAATATTCCTGTAAACGTGCCAGCGTCTTTTTCAAGTTGTTTACCGAGTTCATCACGAGGTAGTCGCATGGCATGGCAAGACAGACCGTTCGGTCGCCTGCCAGTTTCAGTGTCATATAGGAAAGGAAATCCATGAAGCCCTCGAAAACACAGACATTTTCCTGTGTCTCTTCTGTCAGATGTCTTATCAATGAGATGTCCTTGTTGTTCAGGCATCCCTTGTAATAGGCGTTGCGCACCTCGTAACCACCGGAGGTATTGCCGAATGCGAGAGCGAAATAATGACGGCCTCGCAGTTCATAATGCACCTCCTTGCAATACATACGGCCGATGTCCGCGTCGATAAGCCGGGATTGGAGGTAAGAGAACAGGGCGTGATGGCGGAGTGGAATCACGATCACGTCTTTCATTTCAGCCTCCACCGGTCGGGGTGGAGCGGTCGGCATACGGGTTCTCGGTAGTGATGCGCCATTCACAAGCCTCTCGATATACGCCAGTGCCTCGCTCACGCAGTCCGTCCGGCAAATGTATTTTGCCAGTTCCACCAGGTCGCCGCCGGTCGCCTCGCCGAAATCGTACCATTCATTGATTCGGTCATTCACCTTGAACGACGGGGTACGCTCGTTCCGTAACGGTGAGAAGTACCAGTATTGTTCCGATTTTATATGCTGTGCATGGTGGCCGAGCTGTGCCAGAAAATCCACGATGCGTACTTGTTTTGCTTCTGCTATGGTCATCTATTTTTCTTTCACTTGATTTCAAAAAAAGGTTTAGTTTAGTTTTTCCCCTATATATATAAATACTAAAGTAAACTAAATGATATAAGCCCGCGCACGACTTCATTCTTCATCAAAAAGCATGGCCTCGGTAGGCGTCATGTCGTAATAGAACAACTTGTCCCGTTTGATGATGAGCTTGAGGTTGTCTATCAGGTATTGCATCAGTTTTATCATGACACTCCGGCCGCGTTTGAATCCGATTGCCTCGTAGGAGACCATCAGGCTCTGCAGCAGGTTGTCGAATCCCCGGATGGGCTTTTCCCCGAATGCGGCAGAGAGAGCTTCGCGGTGCTGTTCGATGCTCAGTTCCGTAAACCCCGTTCTTGCCTTGGGCTTCGGGGGCTCGCCAAACGAGTGTACTTCCGCAATGACGGGCAGTCCTGTTTCATTGATGGTAAATGCAAACGGCTTGAACTCTTTTTCCCGGATATGGAGCGCATGGACTTCGCTGATGCCGGGATTCTCGTTGCTCTTGCTGATGACCAGCACGGTCTCCGCCTTGTTGCTCATCTCCGTTCCGATATGTCCGCGCACGTTGTTGTCCCCTTTGTTCAAATGAAGCACACAGTGGATGTGCAGGTCGTATCTCGAAGACCATTCCATCATCCGGTTGATGACTTCCACCGATTCACCGGCATTATTGATGTCGAGCATCAGGTCGCGAATGCCGTCGATGATGACCAGTCCGTAGCCTTTCTGTTGGCGCAGCGCATAGTCGATGACCTCGATACGCACCGACGGCGAATATTCACGCAGGCAGAAAAAATCGAGATTCTCCGGATCGGTCGTCGTGGGCAACCCGGCCAGCCGCAATATACGCTCCAATACCGAGCGGCAATGGAAACGGCTCTGTTCCGTATCGACGTACAGAATACGCTGTTTGCCTTCGGGCAGATGTGCACGGTAGTTCAATACTTGTTTCCCCGCCAATGATGCGGCGACAAGCGCAGAGACGTTGAACGTCTTTTTCGATTTCGCCTTGCCAGTCGATGCACTGAAATTGCCGAGCGTGGCAATCGTTGAGTTATCTATCCAGATGATTTGTGGAGGGGTCTCATAAATGTCCGTCGCCTTGATTTGCGAGGCATGGAGGATGTCCGACAGGCGGTGTTCATCCATCCCCATGCTGGTTGTGCGGTCAATCCTTCTTTCGTTTTCCATAGCGTCTCTTGTTAAGGAACGGTTCTGTGGCGGCGGCTTCCGTCACCCTGCGCACTGCCTCGTTCATGGTAGGTTCATAATTCTGCAACAGCCATTCGTCCAATTCCTCCTTGGCGAAATAAACCATTTTACCGCGCGGTTTGTAGTGCGGTATCTCCTTGCTCGATGTGAGCTTGTACAGCATACTTTCAGAAACCCCGATATACATGCAGGCTTCCTGAAATGTGAAAACTCTCTTGGTCGTGAAGATGGTATTTTCCAGCAGCGTAATACGCTCCAAGAGACTTTCGACCGGTTCCAATTTCTTCAGTACCGATTCGATGGCGGCGAGCCGTCCGCTCATCCGCTCCATGAATGTCATTCTATTCGGCATAATAACACAGTTTGATTTTTGACAATGGAGATGAAACCTCCGTTATGCAGCGCGCTAACGGAGGTCAAAGGTATGTCCTGTAAACGAAGATGCCGTGATTTGGGGAATGATACTATGCACGTGTCATTGTAACTCTCATGCTTTTACCTTTCACATACTTCGCTTCTTGTCACTTTCTGTCATTCTTTCAGCCGATCAATGACCTTTCGGATGCTGTATGCGACCGATGTCATGTTGTTCTTGATGGATGACAGCGCGGAAGACAGGGTTGACACCGAAACGGAGCGTGTCCCGTCCTTGGACTGCAGGAATGCACCCTTGCCGAGAACATTCTGCCACCGAGATTGGATGAACGAGTTTTCAAGAAGCGCATCGAACAGGATTACCACACGGCGGATATTGTTCACGCGGATGGAAAAGCCCTTCTTGCAGGCGAAGAGAGCCTCCATGTCTTCAATGCGTACAGAAACACAGAACAGATGATAAGTATTGGCGCAAGCCACTATACTTTTCATCTGTTCCGGGGTAAAATTACAACCAAAAGAAAGAGAGAGAGCCGCAGGTCGGTTGATACGGGGCGGACCAAGCGGAGACAACGATTCCGAGGTGTCATACATCCGTTTCAACTTCATGCACTCATTAAACGTGAAATCCGGTGCGGCAAAGCAGGGCTGGACGGAACTGGCGCACTCGGTCAGCAGCCCCTTGACAATGTGGATGTTCATTTCGTGGCAGTTCCGGCAGGCCGCATGGTCACAGTCTATGTACCGGTGTCCGTTTACGAAATCGTCCACATAGCGGTGGTACTGTTTACCACCCAACACAACATCGTGGAGATAAACTGTTTTTGCTTCGGTAAGCAGGGCGAAAAGTTCATTCGCCACATCCTTGTCCGCAGCGAAGTGCTGCAGGTGTTGGCTCCCTCCAAAAAGAGAGAAGGCCGTCTTCAGGTCTTTTCATGTCGATTTACCTTTTTGAGTTTATAATATGTGATGGAAGCATTAACTTCGGTTGCATTTACAACCGGAGAAATGCCGTAAATATATGTTTGTAAATTAGACATGGACCACAGAATGCCTTCAATTAGTGAAACAAACCGTTTACAAGATTCACAGCCTCGTCCTTTTTCTTATTGATAATCTTGGCATACACCTGTGTCATTTTCACATCGGCATGGCCGAGCAGCTTCGAGACGGTATATAAGTCCGCTCCGAGCGTCAGCATCATGGTGGCAAACGTATGGCGACTGGTGTGGTAGGAGAACCGCTTGGAGATTCCGGCTGCTTTCGCCCAAGGTTTGAGCTGCATTCTGATTGTATTGGCGGACGGCAGGTCGAACACATTATCTTCTGATGATTTGCCCCCACGTTCCGGCATCCACTTCAACGCTTCAGGAGAGAGGGGCAGGTAAATAGGCTCTTTGGTCTTTTTCATGGACACGGCCAAACGGTACTGTCCCCTGTCAACGAACACGTCATTCCATTTCAGCTTGATTATATCGCTGATGCGTAATCCGCAAAAGCAGGAGAACAGATATGCGCATTTTACAATCTCGTATTCCTCGTGGGGCATAGGAGTGTCAATCAACGCCTGTACCTCTTCGATGGTCATGTACGACCGCATACTCTCCGGCTTGCGGATTTTCTCCGACTTCTCAAGTTCGTTGAAAGGGTTGGCCTTCATCTTTCTCTTCCTGACGGCAGAGTTCAACGCACCGTTCAACGCACGGTAATAATTGTGAAGCGTGTAGTTCGATATGTCCTTGCCTTTCGGATGATATTCCGTCAGCAGATAAGTGATGTAGCCACGACAAAAGTCCCCGTCAATCTGATCCAGTGTGACCATTTCTCCGGCATAGTCTTTCAGTATGCGCATGGCAATCTTGATTTGACTGCCATCTTTCTTACCGGCACTCTCTTGAGCCTCCATATAAACCTGCATCCAATCCAGCAGGAAAGTCTTGTCCTTACGGAATACAATCCCGGCCTCATTACTGGTCAGTTCGATAATACGCTTCGACTTGATGGCATTGGCGGCGTCCATTGTCGTCTGATTCTGCCTGCGGGAGTTGCTATCCGTTTCCGGGATAATATACATCTTGAGGTATTCATATGTCCGCTTTCCGTCGCGGTATATATCCAGATACAGGCTCTTGCTGCCATTGCTCAGCGACTTCATCCGAAGACGAATTGGCTCTTTGACTTTTGTATGATTCTTAACTCGTGCCATAGGGATTCCTTTCTCATTTTTTCTACTGCAAATATACGAATAAGTATCGAATTTGAGAAACAAATGAGAAACAAAATTGCACCAAACAAGAGCCAATCTACTGAAAGTACTGAAAACAACCGAAAATAAAAATAAGATTATAAAACTTTGATTTACAGGATATTTATTATCAATTTATTGGATGTTGTTTTCATTCTATACATATACTGCGTAAATCTGGAAAATTTCACGTGAACAAGAATAAGCAATACAAACACTCATCGCCGTGTATAGTTATATCATTCTTGATATACTGTCCGGTGTGGGGTATTGTTTATTTGTTCACGGGTATTCCAGAACCTCCATTCAGATAAACGAACGACTCCACACTTCTTTTTTGACAACCGCCATATAGGAGCCGAGTGGCGCATATCTCAGTGCTTATGGAAAATAATTGAATTGGCAATAATTGTGGAAATAGATTCCTGTAATATTAGTGATAAATATTTGTAAATTAATAAAATATAAATTATGAAACAGTATAGGGTAATTGGGGCGTCGATATTTTTTTGTCTTTCATTTTTGGGGTGTAAAAATTACGAAAACCAAAAGGATAAAATGATACGATTCGTATGCGATTACAAAGCAATGCAAATCGAAAACGGAAACGTGGACTATGAGAATCTGTGTGATTTAAACCGGATTTTATCCCGATTCAGGGATACCATGCAGATGAGTTTAATCGAATATTGTTCGCAGAAAAGAGAGCAGAGCGAACGGGACTTAAAGTTGTCACAGCAGATACGCTTGAGTGAATATGACCTTATGACAGGGTCATCCAGAGCGGCTCTTGATAAAATGAAGCCGATGAATTATTATGAACAAGATTTGAAAAAATTGAAATCTATCCTAATGAAAACAGATTCATTGGCACTCAACTCGGACATGTATGCGAAAACGATCTCCGGGTATTTTACAATGGCATTGAGTAAATTAAAAAAGAAGAACAAGGCCGATGCCGATTTTATGGGGCTTCTTCTCTTTTTTGCAGGGAACTCTCAAATTATTTCGGACAAATACGAGATCGTTTATAATGCGTATTATGATGCGGTCCGATTTTTAATAACCGAACCGGAGTTTTGGATTTCAGATTATTGTAATATCGTGTTGAAAACGATAAAGGCATTTTCGGCGAAATTGGAGGCGGATGAATTTTATTCGATTTATATGGATATGGTAAACCATACTGCGGCTGACTATCTTGGTCCCGATCTTGTTGATATTATAAATACATACACTCGGTATGCGTATGTTACGGATAAGGAAACTGAATTTGAAAAATATTTGGCAATTTCATTGGAATAACGATCATACATTTAAAAATTGAAAACTATGGCTGGAAATTTATGGAAAATGACAGCGATCAAAAATGCTGGAAAACTGACGAAGGGAATGAGCGTCGAGATTCTTGTAACCGGAACATCAGCAAAACCGAGTGTAAAACAAATTATCGAGGCAATCGAAGACAAATACGGCGTAACCGTATCGAGTTGTCATTGTGGATATGCTAATTTTGAGATTGAGAAATTGAATTGAACCGATAGCTGTTTATGTAATAAGGGAGAACCGCACGGTCCTCCCTTATTACATAAACAGCTGTTTGGTTTTACGCCACGCGCAGCTTCACGCCGTGGGCCTTGTCCGACTCCACGACCACGGTGTCGCCCTCGTGGAGCTTGCCGTCGATGATCAGCGACGAAAGCGGCTCTTCGACGTTGTCCATCAGCGTCCGTTTCAGCGAGCGGACTCCGTAGCGCGATTCGTAGCCCATGGTCGCCAGGCGGCGTTTGGCCCCTTCGGTGATCTTCACCTTGTAGCCCAGCTTCTTCGTGCGGTTGAGCAATCCCTGCAACTCCAGCTCGATGATCCGTTCCACGTCGGCGATTTCCAGCGTGCGGAACAGGATGATGTCGTCGATGCGGTTCAGGAACTCCGGGGCGAAGGTCTGCTCCAGCGCCTTGCGGTATTCGCTCTGGGGCGTCCGGTCGGCCACGGCGCTCTTCGAAGTGGTGCTGTAACCCACATGCACCGATTTCTGGATCACGGCCCGCGAACCCACGTTCGAGGTCATGATGATGATCGTATTGCGGAAGTCCACCGTGCGGCCCTTGTTGTCGGTGACGACGATCGCATCCTTTTCAAAGCGCGCTTCCCGATCCCACGTGCCCGCGAAGCGCTTGAGGACCTCGGAGACCCCCATGGCGGTCACACAACCGTAGGCGACGAGGGGAAACGCGATCGTTTCCATGGTTGCGGGGACGCCGTCCGCAAAAAGAGTGAGAAGAAGTCCCGCGCCGATGACGGCACCCGCGGCACCGAGCGCGGTATGGGGTTCGTGAGCGACGATGCGCCAGCGAGGCGCTTCGGTGGCGGACCATTCGTCCGCAATCGGTTTCCAGAGCATGGGGGTTGCGCGATTGCAAAAAGAATCGAAATCAACCAGCGGCCGGCTGCGGGTTTGTCGGCTTTCGACTTCCCTCGCTTTCAGCCTTCAGGGGCTTCAAGCATTGTAGCGTTTGCCGTACGTGCCGCTTTTCGTCCGCATCGCGCCTCCCTACACGGTTTTTTGCATCCTTTTTCAGCATATTTTGCCTGTCTACGGGCTGAGGCAGGTTGTTTCTTCGCAATCGGGTACGATTCCCGTCCGACGGCATAGTATGATGATACGTTTGCAAACTCATTCCTTCGAATTTCCCCATGACCAAGCAACTCGACGGCAATGCGTACTGGAGCGCTGCGTGGCTCACAGCTTGCGAACGGTTCACCGACGAAAAGTCGTTGAAGCGCGCGGCAAATCAGGTGAAAAAGGCCGGGTTCCGTGCGGGTCTCTCCGACGAAGGGATTCGCTACATTTTTCGTAAGACCCGCGGCAACAGCCACTACGGGCGGATCCTCTCGTCTCGGGATCCGTCCGACACCGCCTGGCAGTGGTTCTTCGACGATCTCGCGGCCCGTCCCGACCTTGTCGCCTCGATTCAGTGCGGTGAGTTGCCCGTGGAGGTGGACGAGCTTCTCAAGCAGTAA